>Ga0209190_1000003_pt1 | contig 233302 bp, 226 predicted proteins | sample M_140205_XF_Meta_FD_187315 | JGI IMG/M metagenome (GOLD analysis project Ga0209190, IMG submission 187315) | Freshwater microbial communities from Lake Montjoie, Canada to study carbon cycling - M_140205_XF_MetaG (SPAdes) (version 2) | ecosystem: Environmental > Aquatic > Freshwater > Lake... | reverse complement strand
AAAGAAATAAAGGGTAAACCAGACGAACTAAGCACAAAGGCAAAGCAATACTTGGAAGGATTAATTAAAATCCCATTCGGAATTTATCGCGAAGAGCCCATATTAAAGAAAATGAAAGAAATGAATAAATGTTTTGTTAGGGCATTAACTTTAATAGAACAACTGTTTCCTGAGTTTGTTGTAACTAAGAAGGAAAAGTATTCAAATATAGAAATAGTTAGTATTGTCCGAAAAATTAACACTTATATTAACGAAAAAGTTCTCACCAATATGGAATCAATCATTGATAAAAATTCAAACAAGCAACTTGTAAAAGTTGTTCAATTTATAAATACTATTAAAAAAACAAGGGGAGAGAAAAAATATTCATTAACGAACTCCAGTAAACCAGACAATTCTATTCGTATATTAGACTACATTAAAAACAGTAATCATAATGATTCAAATATTACTGAAATATTTGACCAATTAAACGTTTTATCACCAATTTCTTTAACCAAAACCAAAAATGAAATTGCGGAGTTAAATAATGGTATTTCAAACATAGAGACTTCTATGAAAAATATAATTGATATTCTAGACGAATCCATATATGGTCACAGTCATTCCAAAAACCAGGTGTTAAAAATTATAGCTCAATGGATGAATGGCGAGCAGACCGGTTATTGTTTTGGGTTTGAAGGATCTCCAGGAATAGGAAAAACATCATTGGCTAAAAAAGGATTAGCTAACTGTTTAAAAGACGATAAGGGCCAATCCAGACCATTCTCTTTTATAGCGCTTGGTGGGTCAAGCAATGGTTCTTCATTAGAAGGTTATGGATATACATATGTACATTCTACATGGGGTAAAATAGTAGACATATTGATTGAAGCAAAATGCATGAATCCCATCATTTATGTAGATGAATTAGATAAGGTAAGCAACACAGAAAACGGAAAAGATATCATAGGAATATTTACACATTTAATAGATTCTACGCAAAATGATTGTTTTCAGGATAAATATTTCTCAGGAATAGATATTGACTTATCAAAAGCATTGTTCATATTTTCTTACAATGACCCTGAAAAAATAGACCGAATATTGTTAGACAGAATCCACCGTATAAAATTTGAGAATCTATCATTAGACGAGAAAATGGTCATTGTTCGCAAATATATTTTACCAGAGATTAATAAAAAGATGGGGTTTGAGAATATTGTAGAACTATCTGATGAAATGATAGAATATATAATAGATTCATACACTGTAGAACCAGGTGTAAGAAAATTAAAGGAATTATTGTTTGATTTATTTGGTGAAATAAATCTGAACATATTAAAATCTTCATGTAGTGACAGTTTTGAGTTACCAATAGTTATAACAAAGGAAAACTTAGAAAATAAGTATTTGATTAAATACAATAAAATAAATGAGAAACGAATCCATGATACTCCTGAATTGGGAATTATAAACGGTCTCTGGGCAAATGCTCTAGGAAGAGGCGGAATTATTCCTATTCAGACATTATTCTTCCCATCATCCACATTCTTAGACTTGAGATTAACTGGATTGCAAGGTGATGTGATGAAGGAAAGTATGAATGTAGCAAAGACGTTAGCATGGAATTTAACTGACGATGCTATTAAAAAAGAATGGTTAAAACAATTTGAAGAGACAAAATGCCAAGGATTGCATATACATTGTCCAGAGGGTAGTATATCAAAAGATGGACCGTCAGCTGGTGCCGCAATTACTGTGGCTATATACAGTTTATTAAATAAAAAGCACATTAAGAATGAAATTGCAATTACAGGAGAAATAAGCTTAAATGGAGAAATAACTGCAATAGGTGGTTTAGATGTAAAAATATTGGGTGGAATTAAATCAGGCATTACAACGTTTCTCTATCCAAAGTCAAACAACAAAGAATACAATGAATGGAAAAAGAAATATGAAAAAGAGAAACACGCAGATATTCAATTTATAGAGGTCTCTACAATAAAAGAAGTATTTGAGTATGTATTTATAGATGCTTAATTACTTTCTATCAATATAATATATTCGCATAGTTTAGAAAAATGGATTTGAACATCATATCGTTTACCTATTTATTTTTACGTTTAGCACCATTTGTACTTGTATCTTTTTTTTCATTATCATCCATATTTAATCAAGATTTTAAAGGCTTAATATATTTGGTAGGGTTGTTATGCGCTTGCTTTATTAATGTTGCCGTAGGAAATGTCATGTCATTTTTACCAACAATTGATCCCGAAAATAGACCAGAAATATGCAACATGATATCTCTGGGTCAAACCGATATTTCAAAATTGCCATTGGGACAGGCTGTATTTGGATACACTTTTGCTTATTTATTATACACGATTATTGTAAACGATTTTGTAAATCAAAACATTCCAACATTAGTATTCTTTCCACTAGTTATTGTTTTTGATGCGTTATGGAACATTAAGAACTCCTGTTATACCGTATGGCAATTATTAGCATCGCTCGTTTTTGCTGGATTCGGTGGTTGGTTATGGGCATACATAATTGAACAAACAAATAGCACTAGCCTACAATATTTTGCGGGCGTAAATAATAAAGAAGTTTGCAGCAAACCTAGCGCATCAACATTTAAGTGCGCTGTTTATAAGAATGGAAAATTATTAGAAAAAAACTTGACAACACCAACTGCATAATAAATATTATTTTTTACAATAATGTTTATGGTTCAAAACATTGAATGTTCTTATAGAACCATTCTTTTAGAACATTCGTTATTCTTTCTCTATGCATTGAATTTGCAATAGCAGTAACATTAAACGATTTGTCTTTAAAAAATACGAAAAAATTCTGAACAATATTTATAGTCACAGCAGAATTGTATTTGTTATTTAAATCATTGTATTCAAATAAAGACGCACCCGTTCTTACATTAACGTCATTATGGAATTTAAAAAGCAAATTTTTTAGATCATCTTTAGTCTGGATTGCACCGATATTAATTTTTTTCATATATTGGGTTGCGTGTTCAGCACATTTTGGACAGGGCAAATTCATGCATATTGTTACAATATTGTTTAAAAGCTCAGATTTAATTTTAGAAAAGTGTTCATCTTTAATTTTGTGAGCTAAGGTATGAAATAGAAACCAAGTAGGAGGACCCCATCGTATTTTATTAGGATTGTTTTGAGGAACTGCTTGCACATCAACTTGTTTATGTTGAACAACCGGTGTTTGATGATAATTCTTTCTCGCAAATGGTAACATAGAAACAGTATAATGTGGATTTATTTCTTTAGCTCTTGAATTGTATCTACTATTAACAAATTGCATATTCATAATCTATATAATTGATATATATTATCCAGTTAAAAATTACTAAATAATCAGATATAAAAATATATTATTTATATATGATAATGGAAACAAAAGAACAGCTTGTTAAAACTATAAAAGATTGGGTTAAACTAGACAACGACATTCGTAAGTTACAGAAAGAAATAAAACAAAGAAAAGCAGAAAAAACAAAAACTTCAACTGTACTTATGGAGACTATGAAAAAAAATGAGATTGATTGTTTTGATATTAACAATGGCCAAATATGTTATACTAAAAAGAATATCAAAAAACCGATAACAAAAAAAGTATTATTGGATACACTGGCAAAATACTATAAAGGCGATCTGCTAAAGGCCAGTGAAATTAATAATTTTATTTTAGACAATCGCGAAGAAACTGTGAAAGAGTCAATTGTTCTTAAAGTTACAAAAGGTTCAGACTAGTCCAAGTTCAGGAATAGTAGTATTTCCACCGTTCCTTACACACCTTGCAATAATTCTCGGGTTTTGTTTTCCCTCCAAAATATCCTCTGTTTTATACACGTTATTAAACTTATCAATATAATAAACAATTCCACAAATATCTTCGGCTACAACCTCCATCTTTTGAACCGTGTTTTCAGAGGTTTCGTCTGTTTGAAAGAATCCGTGCGGTGTTCCCTTCATATGAGTTCCGCAAAACTCACACTTAGCTTTGCGACGTCTAGTGCATTGTTCACCATTAGCCCTCTTTGCGTTACACCGGTTGTTCACCGGAATTGCGTTCTTAATTCGCTTACGTTTTACAAGGTCATCCTTAGCCAAACTAAGACGCTCATAATCGTAAATATATTCCAAAAGCTCATTTACAAGAGGCTTCTCATGAAATGCTAATTCGGTAACCTTGTTTCTGACACTGTCCTTGAATTCAGTAACGTACTTCTCAATCTTAGTATTCAATCTCTTCTCCATGTCTATCTTGTTTATATACTTTATCAAAAATAATATCTAATTCAATTTTTCAGATATTATTATACAATCAATATAAAGAATCGTGAAAAATTGAGTATTTTAATTAATTATAGGAAGCGAGAAAACTACTAAGAATGGCAAAGTTGATTGTTAATCATAATAATATTGTTGTAATTAAAAGAAATGTTGTGGATGAAGCACTACAATACGCAGAGTCATTGGTTGGACTACCATTCAGGTGGTATGACCCAGCGATACATATCTTCAGCGGAGACGATGTGTTTTGGTGCGAAAATTCGGCTGCACCAACAGCTGATGAAATACAAAAAAATGATAAATCCATTGCTTGCACTGGACTACCGAATTTGCTTCGCCGGTTTCGTGGGTTAACAATCCCTGGCTTGGGACCAAAAATGCGTGGAAAGTTTGCACATATTTACCAAGCTTGCCCTGGAGGAACTGGTACGTGGTTCGCACATCTCCGTCAAAACAAGCGGCTTCAAAAATTGGATATGAAAAAATCATATCCGAGGGGAACCCTATTAATTGCGAGATTTAAAGACATTGGTAAGGACCAGGGACATTTGGCAATTGTCTACGACGATATTGACGAAACAAAAAATATAACCGACCAAAAAGTGATACACGCAACGCCAACAATTGACTACAAGGAAAGGGCGAACCATGAAAATCACGGTGCAGTAAAAATAGAGTCTTTTATGATAGGGAATGAATTATGGAAATGGGACAAGATAGGTTATTACAAATACGTTTGCTTGCCAGAAAATTGGTTAATATTTAATTAGGACCAATTAGTTACAATTCATTGTCCCATTCTGGTGGACGCACCTTTTTACCTCCATCATAAGGAACCGCATAATTGTTATCCAACATCCATTGATTAATGTGCAAATTCTCAATATAAATATCAGCCAATATTCTACCATATTTTTCAGTGCCCACGTTTCGCAAGACAATTATTTTACCAAATATCAAATTATGGAGAGCATCTCTAGCCACAATGGCTGCTTTTTTCTCTGCGTCTGTATTTCCTTTTATTTCGGCAGAATCTATTCCCGCAAGTCTAACACGAAACCGGTAAATGGGAAGCGCCGTTCCAGGAATTTTTGAAGCAACAGTGATAGTGTCTCCATCATAAACTTTTATTACCTTACCTGCTACAATTGGTGGAATAAATGCAGTTGTATCTTTATATTCAACATTATTTAAATATTCGTCAAAATGTTTATTGGAAATTTCAGTATACGTTATCACGTCAGAAGACGCGCTTCTTCTTCTAAAAAGGCAACAATTAGTTTTAATAGCTTTCAAACAATTCATTTGACCCAAGTAACTTAATAATAGTAATAAAAAAGATATATTCATTCAATTTTTTTGAACGCGTATATACTACTAAACCATTATTTCTCAAACATATCATATACTTTCTTGAACACAGCACCTGCGTCAACACAAGCAAAGCGTAAATGCTGCGCCGCCATTCTCTTATCCGCATTTTGTGCATAAGCTATGCGAAGTGTGCTGTCATCATTATGAGGATGAAACTTTTTGAAGCCGCAATAGGTAAAGATTTTCTCCTTGATATAATATTTCTCATAAAGGACATATTGTAATACAGTTCCAAGAGTATAATCCTCGTTCTCAAGAATAATATCAAAGCAGTAATCCATAGTTGTCTCGCTGTTGTTGATAGGGACACCATCAGAATCAATTAGCTGAATCATATTAATCAGTTTGTCATGTAATACCTTACATGCCTTTTGAATAATCTCACGGTTTTCAAATACACCAATAGTTTGAACCACAAAATCAAAACTATCAGCAACATAATAACGTTGAGCGTCCAATAGATAAAAGTTTTTCTTCTCAAAGTCAATTTCATCCACAGACAATTGCTCTGACCTAAGCTTCTTCTCATGTTCCTCCCAAACTTCATCAATCTTTTTAATGTCAGGTGTATTGCCATATGAACATTTAGATACAACATTAAACATGCTATTTTCTTTGGCGTTATGAACTGAAAACTCAGCGGTTAACTTAATTTGCTCACCGGGAATATTATCACCAATCTTTGGACGAACGCGAGCAAAATCAATATATTGTTGTGTCTTTTGGCATGGTGGGAATATGCGTCTGGTCTCGTCCTTGGAAAGGAAATTGCCATTGGTCTTGTTGCGAATGCGGAAATGTTCGGTGGTTACAATAATCATCTCGTCTGTGTTGTTTTGAATGTCCAAATCTAAAATGTAAGCGCCTGGCAAAATATTCAAATCCTTTTCATGAATTGGAATACAACTCAATCTCTGTTTCAAAATCTCATTATGCAAGCGAGTGGTATTTATTTGAATATTACATTGATTGTCCTTGTACGTTTCAGTATAAAACGATAGGGTGGGAATGTCAGAAAGAATAGTGCGGCGGATAGCGTTTGCTAAACTAACGTTTATACCATTAATGGTAAACTTATAGACGTCTCCAACATCCGAAAGATTAGAGATTTGGGGATTCATGGTATAAAATATAGCGATATTGTTTTATATATTTTATAACATTAATAATCAATTTTTTGAACGGAACCCTATTTATTATGAATATGAATATGTGTCCCATTTAATCCTTGCAATGATGTGGTGTGTGCTCGCATGTGCGCTTGCTGGTGCGCTTGCTGGTGCATAGGCATTTTTACACCTGACAAATCCATATCTCTATAAAAATAATCATCGTCCATCAAATATGGATAATAAGGATATCCATATCCATATCCATATCCATAACGATAATTTGGGTAATATGGGTATCCATATTCAGGAAAACATCTAGCGCCGTCTGAATCTCGTTGATTAGACTGTGTTTTTTCAATACCTTGTTGATTCGCCGAGTAAGGTGTTAAAACGCATGGTAAATAACCACTAGACGTCTCATCACATGCTACAAAATTACCAGATGAATCGGCGTGAATACAAGATAATATGACACCATCTTTATTAAATGTAACAATTCTAAGATTTTCCAATACATTTAAAGACAAATCATATTGCGTCATAATAAATTTGTTTAATTCTGCAATATTTGATTGTAATGTATTGATATTGCGAGCCAAATCTGCGTTTTGTATTTTCAAATAATAATTTTCATAACTTAAGTGCTTAAATATAGCACTCATTGGTCTTTTTAATTGCGCCATTTCAAATAGAGTAAACTATTTATATTATAACTAAATAATTTATTGTTGACTAAATGTGTTACGATATTTGCTGTTGTGATTTATTATTGTGATTACAATTATTTTATTGTAAATATTATATTATATGTTATAAAGAAACATAGAAATATAAGTAATAAAATCTATATAATGAGCAAGATTAACGGTAAAAAGGTAGTAGATTGTTTTATTTTTTATAACGAACTTGAACTTTTAAATTATAGATTAAATATACTATATGACATTATTGACCATTTTGTTTTAATTGAATCAACCCATACATTTGTGGGACAACCTAAAAAACTATACTTTGAAGATAATAAACATTTATTTGAAAGATTTAATGACAAAATTATTCATATTGTAGTTGAAGATTTCCCGTTTAAATATCCTAATATTAACTTGGACGAAAAAAATCAATGGTTAAATGAATGTTTTCAAAGAGATTGTATATCTCGCGGATTAAATAAATTGGAATTATCAGATGATGATGTTTTTACAATAGCTGATTTGGATGAAATTCCAGACCCAGAAACAATAATAAAAATTAAAAACAGCGACATAAGTGTATATGTAAATAAACTAGAAATGGGGTTTTACTATTACAATTTAAACGTCAAACATAAAAACATTTGGGAACCCTGCAGAGTAGTAAAGGTAAAAGCTTTTAATGAACTAGGATTCTCTTGTGATAAAATTCGCAATTGCGATTGTCCAAGTATAAATAACGGTGGTTGGCATTTATGCTATTTTGGAGACGCCGATTTCATCAAAAACAAAATAGAGACTTTCTCACATCAGGAATTTAACAATGATAATTTTACAGATACTGAAAAAATAAATGTGCGAATTAATAGCAACATGGATTTATTTGATAGAAAACACGAAGAATGGATAAGAACTCCAATTGCGGAAAACAGTTATTTGCCCCCATTTTATAAAACATTTTTGCGTAATTTTGTTTTATTCTAATTAGACATAATCATCTTCAATCACATAATTATTAATAAACAAAGTTCTTTCTCTTGGATTTAGCATTCCCCATAAGAATCTTATTTTTCTTTCAGGATTTAATACAACATCTCTGTGAAAAACAACAAATACAAAATTATTACAAGTAGAATAAGTCCATTTTTTCATTCTGAACATTCGGTTTAATATTTTGCCAAAACTATTATGCATATTATAGCTGGGGATACGCGAACGATTACAAAAACATATCAGGTCATAAATCAACACATCATAGTTGAAATCATAGGTGTAAGCATTTTCAAGTATAGAAAAATCAGTATAAAAGCTGCGAACATCCATCATAAGTCTTGGAGATTGGGGTAAATACGTATATGGTAAAATATGATTCATTATAACGTCTTCTGGAAGTGAATTTAATAATTTTGTATCTAGCTGTCCGTTCATAATATTATTTCATATAAATAATATTACCATTAAATTTATTGCTTAGACAATAGGAACAATGCAATTAAAATAAAAAATAGAACAAATGGAAACAATACCAAAAACCAAGATACACCAGAATATCCAGCTCTGCATATTAGGTTCAAAACCCAAGTCCAGAACAAAATGTAGAGTATCTTAATAATAAAAATGAGTGATACACTGGAAACATCACATTGATAAATTCCTAAACAATACATATTTTCATTGCCTATATTTTGAAAAAACATAACGGCTAATGCTATTACTGATAAAACCAAATATAAAGAAGCAGGAGTGCATAAATCTTTTAAACCGGCGATTGCAATTGCCATTATATATAATCATTAAGAAAATTATACTAAAGGTGGATTGTTTGAAGTATATCCATTTAATGTGGGTTGACTGTATACTGAAGGGTTTGTTGTTGTACTTCCATACAATACATCAACTGCGTTTCTAGCGCCGTCTAATGTGCCAAATGACATAAATGGATTATTTGAGTAAGCTGAACCCAATAACATATCACCACCTTTTGTTTTTTTATTATTACGTCGCTTGCCTCCTTTAATTATTCCTGGTAAGTTTCTTGCACTCTCAATGGCAATAGGAGATGTTGGGTCATTTTGATAATCATTTTGGCCATAATAATAACGAATTGGCAAATTACCGTCAAAACTAGGAGGATTTATATTGCCACCTTTAATAATGCCGCTGTTACATCCACACCCACCTTTAATTTTACGAGACCCCTTTCTATTTTTACGAGTGTGTCTTTTTTTATAAGCTGATTTTCCTTTAGTTTTTCTATTAATCTTGACCCTGCTCATTTATATACTAAAATGATAAAAAAATTCAAACAAATCTAAATAAGTATGTTTTTATTCAATGTCAACATGTGTTAACATATGTCTTCTGCAACAAACATTATTTAATGCTAAATTGTCTAATACTGTACCCTCTGGTGTTTTATCTACCTTGTTTTTAGTTAAATAAGTCACCTTTTCTAAATCCATTCCTTGTGACAGTTTAATTTTTCTAACTTCATTTTGAAAATACCTGTATTTGTCAGCAAGGACCATACCGCATGTGAAACACTTTACTGGAATAATCATTGTTCTCTATAATTAATATACGTATATTCTTTTATATATTTTCAATTTTTCATCTATAACAAAATGTTACGATATTATAAAGAATGTCTAAACCGATTTATATTTTTAGCATAATAGTATTGTTTGTTGCAATATTCTATTTAGCTAAAGAACTATACAATTACTATTTTAAAGAAGGTCTTGGAATGTTTGGTCTGGTCCAAAACCAACAAAATATTGTAGCCGCAGCAGCTCAAGACGCCACTATGGTTCAAGGATCTCCTTCTGGATACGCAGCAGAAACTCCAACTGCGGCAAGCACTGCGCCTGTTCCTGACCCAAGCGTTGCCGCTGCTTCTGCTATAAATGAATATCAAGTTTCTACTAATGAATATGAATACGATGGATTTAAAAAAGGGTATAATGACATAAGCAATAATGTAAACGTTCAATTTCATGACGATTATTTAGATGAAAAAGACAAATACGGAAATCCATCAGGAACTTCATACATAACAGATAAAAAGGGAAATGTAACCGCAATTCCACCAACAGGATTAGGTGTAAAACCAACATATTATAAACCCCAGGATTACATATATGGTTCATTAACATATGTTCCAAATTATGAAGATAGTGTATATTTAAGCAGAACAGCAAATATGTTTATTGGACAACCAATGGTTGAAACATCATCAATTCAAGGTGGTGTATGTAATTACTACAAAAATAATCCAGACCAATTAGAGCAAGCATGTCAACGCATGGATCCCAATGTTTGTGCTTCCACGAATTGTTGTGTTCTTTTGGGTGGTGCAAAATGTGTAAGTGGTACCCAAAACGGTCCCAAAATGAAATCACATTATAGTAATACATTAATACCAAACAGAGACTTTTATTATTATCAAAGTAAATGTTATGGCAATTGTCCAAGGCAATGAATCCATTGCTGAACCAAGGCAATGAATCCATTGCTGAACCAAGGCAATAAACAAGACAATGAGACATTGCTGAACCAAGGCAATAATTCTACATCGTTTTAAAACCTTTAGTTGTCTTCTTGCGCACAACAGTTTTTGCATCATTTTGTGCGTGTATTTTATCATGACATTCTTGACAAATGTTTTGTAGATTGGCTGGATGATTTTTATGAAATGTCCCAATAAACCCATTATCATTTGCGTCTTTTTGCTGCTGTAAATGATGAACTTCTTCTGCTTTATTAATACCACATTTTTCACACAAGACACTTTTTAATTTCCTTGCATTATAAGACGTTCCTTGAGTAGACAAAATTCCCTTTGTTTCAGGATAATATTTATTACGCAGAAAATATGCCTTTTCTAAAAACCGATCACTTAAATGCATTGATTTACAAACTTCAAGACCATAATTTTTATCACCAGACCCCTCTTTAAGTTTTCGGTCATAAACTAAACAATCATCTTGTCTATCATAATGAACAGTCATATGCTTAGTCGCAATACTAGGAATTGCTTTTATTTCGTCATAGATAAGAATCTCATGAAAATGCGTAGCAAAAATAAAAGACACTTCTTGTTCAGCAAGATCCATTAACCCGGCTCCAAAAATGCTCAAAGCTGACTCTTTCTCAGTTCCAGAACATAATTCGTCTCCCAAAATTAAACTACGATTGTCAGCGTTTTCTAAAATAACGCGCAGTTCAGACATTTCCACAGCAAACGTAGAAAGCCCCTTAAAAATATTATCGTTTCCCAATATTCTGGAATAAATTGCGCTATATGGTTTATAAACAAACTTGGAACAAGGAACATAAATGCCACTTTGCGCCATTATTACTGAGATTCCAATTGCCCTAATTAAACTCGTTTTTCCCACAGCGTTTGTCCCATAAAGTAAAACGCCCTTTTCTTCTTGACCCAAACATATATCATTTGTAACATATATTTCATTTTGTTGTATATGTTCTATCAAACAATGCCGCAAATCCGTTACATTTATGTAAGAGGAGTCAGAATCAGAATCAATCTCCGGTTTACAGTAATTGTATTGTTTTGCCAAATATGTCTTACATTGCATAACATCCACTTTCGCGATATATGTGGTAATATTCTCAATATCGTCTATCCACTTATTTTCCAATTCATTTAATACGTTTAAATATGCTTCGCTAATCAAAGTATTAATAGTGTCTTTTAATACCAACATTCGCTTGTTCAAATCAGTAAGTTGAGGAGATTCAATATCCATCGTGTTTGATGAAGACCCCGCACTTTTAAACGTTATTTCACTAAGATTTACAATTACATTGTTATCCAATGTAATTTTTCCTTGGGATGTACTATGTGAAATAATTCCAGCTAAAATCGGCTGCAATTTTTTTGAACGAACAGTTGTTATCTGTAAATATTCACCCGATTTTTCCTTCTTTTGCATATTAACGTAATCTAATTCTGATGATTTCTCGTTCTTCTGCATAAGATCATTTAAATAATTACGAATCGTTATAAATGTGTCCTTGCATTTTACATATTCATCATTGGCTGCGTCTAGCTTTTCTGAAACGCCACGCTGTATAACATTGTATTCAAAATTAGTCATAGATGATACTTTTTCACAATTTTCAACAATAAATTTTTTATTTATGAATTTACTAATATTTGAACATAAAGAATCTATATAATTATAAGACGTTTCTACGTGTGTAAACTCACCACATAAATAGTCGCATATATCCGGCAATTCGTATAAGCACGTATTAATCTGAGAAACACAATCAATGCTTTTGTAAAGAGTTGCGATAGATGAAGGGTACACTTTTTTAATTATGATTTGCCGAATGATTTTTTCAACATCCTTTATCTTTAATATAATTTTGCGAAATGAATCCACCATAACATAATTATCAAGCATTTTAGAAACAATATCATATTCTTTATTTAACCAATCCTCATCAAATGTGGGATTGGTAATTTGATATTGGAACATACGTTTCCCAATAGAAGAACAACATTTATTTAAAAACGATAAGACTGACGAATATTGTCCATAACTGTTGCTTCCGTCATCAATAATATTAAGCTGCATAAGAGTATGGTTTGCCAGAACCATTCTATCAGATGTGTTATTAAATGTAGGAATGTTAATCTTGCGAATCAAATCGGGATTATGTTCTTGAATAAAGTTCAATAAATAACAAAACGATTGTGTAGCCATAATATTTTCGTGGAATTCAGCGCATAGATCAAATGTGTCTTCTTTATAAAACGCTGATAAAATCTTTTTAATATATCTTTGATTCTCGCAATTTACTACTTTTTGGTTAGTGACATCCTTGGTATTAATCTTATGAATTGTATTGGTTTTTATTCCAGTGTATTGAATAATTTTCTGTATATCAGATGTATCAAATGGTGACAATAAAATAACCTCACTGGGAGAATAAACAGATACATAACGTTCCAACTCATCAAATGTAGTGTTCGTCATTATAAAAGGACTTTGGCTTTCAAAAATAGCAGACTTTCCTGTAAAAATATTAACTACAGAAACTCCATAAGTAATAACGTCTTTAATTCTAGAAGGACTTGTTTTAAATACGGGTTTTGCTAAGTGCATCCAGACACACATTATATTGTTTGTAATTTTAGGAGAAGTATCTGTGTCGCATGAAATAAAAGTTCCTGGAGAATAAACCTTATCTAAGTAACGTTTGAAGTTTTTCCCTTTCTCCTGTTTTTCTTCTTGTACATAAACGCAAACTGTATAACCAGCATCAAGCAACATTTGCAAATATTTATCCAATTGCACCGTCGGAACGCCCGCCATTACTACCCTTCCAAATTTGTCCATAACGCCGGGTCTTGGTGCGATTATGGCTTGACATGTATCCGAAAATTCCAATATTTTGCTATCTTGATACTCTCCAGTTTCCAAAGATTGAACGCCATATACTTCAAAGAACTTTCCATTGTGCAAAAGAACTATGGTTTTTTTACCATATTTTTCTTCGTTTTCTTTGCTATATTTTGCATATTCGTGATGTAGCTTATCTTCAACCTCTACTTTTTTCTTCTCTACTTTTTTCTTAGAATTAGACATTTAGCTAATATCTAACATTAGTTGGGTTTATATGTTTTAAAAAATTGATTTAAAACATATTGGGTTATAATATAACAAAAAAATCCTAAACCAAATGTTAGCAGATGAGATTGCAGAAACAACCGATTATGGATATTTTGTTGATATTGATAACGGAACATTTATGTCAAGCAATGTTATGGAACGTGGTGAATATAAACGGTGTATTGAAAAAGATAAACCGTTAAAAACAATAATTAGACCACACTTCAAAAATGGTTTGTTTTGTTTAAATACAATTTGTTGTGTCGCCGTCTCGTTTTTGTTTCTGAAAGCATGGGTACTTCCATCCAAGCAAATATAGTTATAAAATAATTACACCATATAGTATATAAATGAAATCTGTGTCGGCAATTATTTCTAATTTAGGCGAATATAAGTATTACATCATACTTATTACAATTTTTTTAGTATTAAACGCAATTTATGCTTACGGAACAAGATTTTATAAAACAATTCGCGTAAAAGAAGTTAACAGTTTGAGAGGAAAATATGGAACAAACGTAGTTGCCGATCACGACGGAACAATTTATTCAGTATCAAATTCTATTTATTATCTCTTCTTTAACAGCGCTGAATTATACACTCAATTTGATGCTGAAAAAAGTTATAAAATAACTGGATATGGATATAGAGTGCCAATTCTAGGATTGTTTCCAAACATTATAAGCGCAAATAAATTATAATCATTTAGGCCCATTGATAAAATTATAAAGCAAATAATCCGGATTATGATTATGTACATCACCACACATCATAATAGAGCTCTCATACATTTTTCGTAAAACATCATTTGGCGTTATAGTTCCAACTCTTATTAAACCACATTTCATTAAATGTTTTTTAACCTCTTCTATGGGAGTCTGTTTTAATAACTGCGCTTTCGTAGATATATTATTTCGTATTGTTTTGTTTGAAACCAATACTGACACTTTTGGTGCTATCTTTGATTTACCTACTTTGTACGTTCTTCTTATTGTTTTCTTTCGTTTCATTTTCTTGAGTTTTGTATTTGAACGTATTTGTTGTATTTTTTCTTCTACATGTTTCATTTGATTTACTCTGTTCATGCTTTCTTTTAATCTGTTTTCTATATGTTCATTGCGGGATTCAGTGAACGTTTTGGGTGAAGGAATTGGACTAACGCTATTGGTTGAGCCTCCAACATTTATATGTGGTTGAAAAGCTTTCTGTGTTTTATTCACATAGTTTCTGTAAGTTGGCAACTGACCATTCTTTAAACAACCAAACTGTGGTGGTGTATGGATAGGATTATTAAATACTGGTTTTAAAACCATAGATGGTTGGGTATATGCATTAGTCATAACACTACTAGTAACATCTTTTATAGGAGCAGAAAAAGTATCAACAATAGGATTATAAAGTAAAGAATTTGTTTGTGTCGTAGGATATTGTTTTATTGTACTGTTCTTCGGTGCAGAAACAGCGGTTTTCTCTGTTAGATTCTGCATAAACTTCTGTGCTTCCTCAAATTCTTTATTAAAACCGGTAGATTCGTTCGGTTTTATAGTTGGTTTCTTTTCATCAAACAAATTATTATAACGGTCCTGTTGATGCTGTCGTATCATTTTCAATATTGAATTCTTTTTTAAAGTTTCATTCTTCTTTTTTTGAGACGGCTGCTTTATCTTTATCCCCCCGTCTTTTTTATCACCTGGGGGTTTTTTACGAGTTTTATTATTGGATACCTTAAATAAATTCATGTCTATATTAATTTTCTTTTGTTCCGACATCTTGATTTAAATATATATTATATATTTACATCTCTCAATAAGAATAGGTACTCATTAACGAATAATGTTCCTAAATAAAAACAATTTAGGAAAAAAAACGATTATTTTCTAGACATTATATATACAACATGACTTCAGTTAGTCAATATATAAATGATATTAAAGCTAAATATAAAGAACAATACTCAGACCCTGAATTTATAGATTCTTGTTCAGTTGCTGGTGGATTTAATTTACCAAGTCAAGACGTATTAAAGTATCTTAAAATTGACCAAATCTTTGAACGATTGTTTAAAGCAGGCAACAGAAATTTAGTCTTTGCAAGTGAAATGGGAGAAGCAAAGAAAAAAGTTACAATTAATAGAGCATTCAACCAAGAAGAACAAAAATCAATTAGAGGTTTAGTTGGAGAAGGATCTTCTTCTATAGAAGATACTTGTTTTATAACTTCATCTACGTCTATTGGTAAAGCAACAAATCCTTCGTCCGGTCCTTATAAATTAGTTCCTGTTAACGAAGATGGCGATTTAGTTGCTAGTATACATTTATCTGGAGATGGACCCATTGGAAGCAAAGAAGAAACTAAAACCATTTCAGCTTTCATAAAAAAATATCTTCCCAAAGACGAAACAATATGTATGTTTTGTGGAGACACAAATATAACTGAGGAAAAATCTGGAGTATCATCTAGAGAAAAAATAGGTCAGCAAATAGCAAGTGCTCTTCATGAGCTTAATGGAAAAAATTGGTTAGTTTTCATGAGCGATTTAAAAGTTGATAAAATGCGAAGTGGTTTTCTTTTATATAACCAACAATTGAAAAAATCCACATATAAGAAAGCTGGTGAGAAATCAGAAGAAGCAGACGGAACTATACTCGCAATAAGAATTCCCGATAATATTGAATCAATTGACGTTACAGGAATACCAGAACATTACAGTTGCTATACTAAAACAAAAACATTAAAGAAAAGTATAGAACGTGTTGAACCTGTTCCAATATACACCTTTTCTGGACCAATTAGCTCTTCATTAAATAGTTCTGGTCAGGTAGTTGACGAAGTGTTCCTCGACCATTCCGTTTTGCAACTTTCAGTAGAAAAATGCAATTCATTAATGGCGTCCGAAGTTTTACCAACAGATATTAGAAACGTAATAGTATTAAATATGGGTTCCATCGCAAACTCAGGTGTTAAAAACTGGAACACCAGTAATATTGATTATTATGATAAAATTGTGACAGCTGATAAAAATTTATACGAGTTAATAAAAGGACATGTCGGAGGACCAGAATTTGATAAAATAGTCGGTTCTAACTTTGATAAAAAAAACGGTATTGATAAAAAGACATTAACGCTTGATAAAGAAAACTATGACGAATTAATTGATAAATCGGTTGACATCATATTTAAATTAAAAATGGTAATTAATGTGTTAAAAAATAAAAAAAGCGGAGGAAAAAATAAAACGTTCAAAAAATCACGTAAACAAAAATCAAATAAACACAGGCGCTTTAAAAACAGCAGAAAAAAAACGTAGATAATAATTTCATAAAAAAAATATAAAATTATTAGGTGTATAATCCGAAAACAATAGTTTTTATTACGACAAACTAGTAAGCTATTGGAAAAAGTGTAAGGTTTATACGGTTCGTCTCTCCCATGAGTCGTAATCAAAATCATCTTCATTAGGCCAACCGGTTACGGCATAACCGTTAACATAGTAAGTGTGACTTCCACTTATTACTAAGTTGTAGAGTTGTGTTTCTGGAGCCATTTCGTATGTGTCTAAAAACATAATTATACGACTTCCATCAACTGTTTTTAAGTGCACACCTATCTCCATCTGCTCCACGCGTCCATACCTCAACCCCGCTAAAAATCTCTGATAAGGAACCATGTTTTCATCTAAAACCTCATGAGATTTACCATAAGTATCTGACATAACAACTGCTGGGTTGACTGCGTAAAACTTTTTATCAGGTGAAATATGCGGATGATGCGATGATGTATAATGCTCATTGTTTATGTTGGTCATTGTATTGTTCCCCAACAGGGGACGATGGAGAGCAAGAACTTCATTGTGTTCACCAAATGCACCTAGAACCATATCACCAATACGAACATCTTCAATTGCCTTTGTAGACCCATCACTCATAGTTACAATTGCGTCATTAAAAAAGCAAGGTGCTATAGAACCATATACATCTGGGCATCCAGTTATATGCGCATATACAATAAAATCGTTATCACTTCCGCTTGTATAAAAGTTAGCGCTAGTGGGTGTAAGAAGTTCAAAAGTTTGTTCTGCAGCGTCCAATTGAGTAATAAGGTAAACCGTTCCGTTTGGAATTGGATCCCAATAAAGTGTCCATCCTTGGGCATAATCTGAATAGATTCCAGTTGGAACAAAAAAATCCCATCTTAATCCTTCAATAGTTGTAGTACTACATACAGTAGTTGTTTTATTACAACACTCATATGTATACGCTCTTCTATGATTATACAATCCACTACGTTTTTTACTCATTATTATATATATTACTAATATATACTTTTTACACCTTAATTTTTATCAAACAATATGATTTTGCTAAATTTTCATCATGTATACAATCCATAAATAACCTTCGGTTTCTTAATATTCTTATTCTTCAAAAATACATCATACGCCTTATTGATATCATCCATTGAAATCTTCTTACGTTGTTCTTTGTCTTTACCATAGATGCGACGACCATGAGCAATCTTAGTATAAGTAAAAAGTAACTCCATATCACGTCCAAAACTCTTAAAATTATCTTTACGGTCACTAAACCAACGCTCTTTTATTAGTTCATCATCTTCAAACTGCCATTCTTGGTCAGAGACCTTTTTCTTGAATATCTTCATTAATTCGGGTGAGCTATATTCATCCATAGTAAAACGCCAAATAAACCGTGATTGCAAGCCTTTGTTTACTCTAAAAAAGGTTTCATTCAATTCGTCTTCGTATCCTGCAATAATAACCATAAAATCATTCTTGTGGTCGCTCAATGATTCACATATTGTATCCAGGCATTCCTTAGAATAACTATCTTCTCTTTCTCCATTTGCTAATGAATATGCTTCATCAATAAAAAGAACACCACCCATACATTCTTCAATTACCTTTTTAGTTTTAATTGCTGTCTGACCCAAATAGCCACCTATTAAATCACTGCGTGTTACCTTCTTAAAAATGTTGTTTTTCAAAATACCCATCTTAGAATACATTTTACCAACAATCTTAGCAATCTCTGTTTTTCCTGTTCCAGGTGGTCCATAAATTGCAGTATGTTTAAAATCACCCGAATCCTTTCCCACATGCAAGTTCTGAACAAAGTATAGCAATTGGTCTACAACAGATTGTTTCATATTTTCCATACCAATCATATTATTCAAATCAATAAGTTCAGCTTTAATATTATGTAGCGATTTCAAATCAATATTGTATTCTGTGTCTGTTCTGTATTCGTTATTTTCTACTATATTAATTAAGTCTGACAATGATGTTACAGAAGCGTCTATTATTTCAAACCTTGTAGGTGGAGGAGTTTTTGCGGTTAACTCTTTTTTAAAGTCTTTAAGTTTAAGTAAATCTATCGTAACTTCATGTTGGTTTTGCCACATAAAATATGGGCTTTCAAATAAACTATATGGAGTTGTATTCATATTATTCCATATAGACGTAGATTGAGAATGGTCTATTTGGCAATTTAAAGAAGCATCATTAATTGACGTGATTTTATACAATGGTCCCAATAAGTTTTTATCTGCGATTTTTGAATTATTAAAATGGTCTTTAATTAAAACAGACATCATTGTGTAATCTATCATATTAAAATCATGAGTTTTATCATAACTATCCAAGAAATCTATAAATTTATTTGATTTTTTTATTTTATCTTTCGTCATATTTTCTATACTGTGTGCTTATTTTTATCTGTTTTAACATAATCATTATTATATCAAAAAGTATATTTACTAAACCAGTTAAAAAATTGATTTCAATAATATATTAACTTATCTGCATCAACAGATAATGATGAATTATGAAATGAAATCAGCGGATAGCTCTTCGGGTTATTTGGAGGCAAAAACAGTAGAAGATATTTTGCCTAAGAAAACAACCAAGAAGAAGTTGGTACTTCGCGACTCTCATATTATAAAGCCATCAGAAACCACCGAAGATCTAAAACAATTAATAAAACAAGAGGAACTGCTAGAGAAAAAGGTTGATGAGATTCACGCCAAGATTTCAGAGAGTGAGCGTGCTGTTCTGGAACACATGGGTGATTTCGTTGAAGAGCCTTATCATATTATTGAATCCTACTTTGATGGTCAACACTTGGAGCGCCTCGTTCGTCACCAGATTGAATCCTACAATCACTTCGTGAATTACCAGATTCAGCGTACGATTCAGATGTTTAATCCTGTTGTGATTCATTCAGACAATGATTACGTGCAAGATAAAGATAAGTATTTTCTGGAAGTATTCATTTCATTTACGAATTTTAAATTGTATCCTCCACAAATTCACGAGAACAATGGTGCCACAAAGATGATGTTGCCACAGGAAGCCAAGCTCCGTAACTTCACATATGCCTCAACCATGACTGTGGACATCAATATTCAATATGTTGTTCGCAATACTGAAAATATGGAGAACCCCAAGACAATTGAGAAGACACTTCCCAAGATCAACATTGGTAAGTTGCCTATCATGTTGAAGTCTTCTGTTTGTGTCTTGACCCAAAACAAGCATATCAGTAACCAATTTACTGGTGAGTGCTCTATGGATTCTGGTGGATACTTTATTATCAAGGGTTCTGAGAAGACGGTTCTTGGTCAAGAGCGTGCTGCTGAGAATCGTGTATACTGCTTTGATGGAAAGAACACTACTAAGTGGAGTTGGTTTGCCGAAATAAAATCTGTTCCCGACTTCAAGTGTATTTCACCAAAGCAAATTGAGATGATGATTGCTAGTAAGAACAACGGTTTTGGACATGGTCTTTTCATCACGATTCCCCGCATTAAACAACCCATTGAACTGTATGTACTTTTCAGAGCACTTGGTATCATGAGTGATAAGCAAATAACTGAGTATATTGTTTTGGACATTGAAGATGACAAGCAAAAGGATATCTTGAATTTCTTGCAAGCTTCTATTATTGACGGGAACAAGTACATGACAACTGAAGATGCGCTTCGCCATATCACAGCATCTGTTGCTTATACTCCTATCAATCTAGATAGGGAGGCCGGTGCTAAGAAAAAGCGCGAGTTTACAATAGAGGTCTTGAACAACGACTTATTTCCTCACTGTAAGACCCTGCAACAAAAGTTATATTTGATTGGATACATGGCAAGTAAGCTTATCCAGACGAGCATGGGTTGGCTTCCTCCAGATGACCGTGATTCCTATATTAACAAGCGCATTGAGCTCACAGGTACCCTTCTCAACAACTTGTTCAGAAACTATTTCAATAAGTTGGTAAAGGAGATGCAGAAGCAGATTGTCCGTGAAATCAACAACGGCTCATGGCGCTCATCCGAAGATTATGAAAATATTGTAAATATGACAAATATCTATAAAATCATGAAATCCACCACGATTGAAAACGGTATCAATCGTGCTCTTTCAACTGGCGATTTTAGTATTAAACAATCTAATAGCAGTAAGGTTGGTGTAGCTCAAGTGCTGAACAGATTAACTTATGTTGCTAGTTTGAGTCATCTTCGCCGCATTAATACGCCATTGGAAAAGAGTGGTGAGTTGATTGCACCTCGTAAGCTACATAACACTACATGGGGTTTCCTTTGCCCAGCGGAAACTCCGGAGGGTCAGTCAATTGGTGTTGTAAAAAACATCAGCTACATGGGTCACATTACTATTCCAACAAGTAGTTCTTCTCTCTACGAGTACGTAAATCCGTATATTTTATCAGTAAATGATGTTGCTACTCCTAAGGAGCTGAACAAGAAGGTAAAGGTCTTTGTAAATGGTTGCTGGTTGGGTGTTGCTAATGACCCCATGCAACTCTATACTGATATGAAGGATAAGAAATACAGAGGCATTGTTAATATTTACACATCCATTACATTTGATTTTAAGAAGCTAGAAATCCGTATCTGCAACGATGGTGGTCGTCTAACTAGACCTGTCTTGCGCGTTCGTGACAACAAAGCTATTATATCTAAGGAAGTTATTGAGCAGTTGGTGTCTAAGGAGATTTCATGGAATGATTTGCTAACGAATTGCAAGCTAGACGAATCTGTCATTGAATACATTGACCCCGATGAGCAAAATTTCGCCATGATTGCAATGCGTTGCAAGGACACGTATCTACAGGAGCCTGATAATAAAATTAAGTTCACTCATTGCGAGATTCATCCGAGCACAGTATTTGGAGTGCTGGCTTCTTGTATTCCTTACCCTGAGCATAATCAGGCTCCCAGAAACACTTATCAATGTGCGATGGGAAAACAAGCAATGGGTGTTTACGCAACTAACTACGACCAGCGTATGGATAAAACAGCATATGTCTTGAATTATCCTAGTCGCCCACTTGTTGATACTCGTCTCATGAATTTCATCCAACTGAATAAAATTCCATCTGGAACACAAATTCACGTTGCTATTATGACACACACAGGCTATAATCAGGAAGATAGTGTTCTTGTAAACAAGGGTTCCATTGACCGTGGCTTGTTCTTGGCTACAATTTACCACACAGAGAAGGACGAAGACAAAAATATTATTCGCGATGAGATTATTCGCTGTAAACCTGACCCACAGAAGACAAAGGGAATTAAGTTCGGCAATTATGATAAGCTTAACAGCGAAGGGTTTATTCCTGTGAATCAGCTGGTAGAGAATCGTGATGTTATTATTGCAAAGACAATTCCTATCAAGGAAAATCGCAATGACCCGACGAAGACAGTCAAATACGAAGACCAGAGCAAGACATTCCGCACCACAGAGGAGACATATATTGATGAGAACCACACTGGAAGGAATGGTGACGGATATAATTTTGCAAAGGTTCGTGTGCGTACTTTACGTAAACCCGTATTTGGCGATAAGTTCTCCAGTAGACACGGGCAAAAAGGTACTTGTGGTAACATTATTCCTGAATGCGATATGCCGTTCACTAAGAATGGACTTCGGCCAGATATTATCATCAATCCACATGCGATTCCTTCACGTATGACTATCGGACAGCTTAAAGAGACGATTCTTGGAAAGGTCTTATTGGAACTTGGTATGTTTGGTGACGGTACCAGCTTCGGTAACCTGGACGTCAAGACAATTACCAAGGAGCTACAGAAATTGGGATATGAGAGCTATGGCAATGAGCTTATGTATAATGGTCTCACTGGTGAACAATTGGAAACAAATATCTATATTGGTCCAGTATTTTACCAGAGACTGAAACACATGGTTAATGATAAGCAACACAGTCGTTCCATTGGTCCTATGGTTAACTTGACTCGCCAACCTGCCGAGGGTAGGAGTAGGGATGGTGGCTTCAGAATTGGTGAGATGGAGCGTGACGTTATGATTGCACATGGAATGTCCAGATTCTGTCGGGAGCGTCTTTACGATGTATCAGATAAATATGCAGTTCATGTATGCAGGAAGTGTGGTATGGTTGCGTCGTATAATGATGGTAATAAAAACAGAATGTATGCTTCGGCAGATTTCACGATTCATCATTGTAAGACTTGCGACAACAAGACTGATTTCGCCAAGGTTGAGATTCCATATGCTTATAAGTTGATGGCTCAAGAACTACAAACAATCAATGTGGTACCACGTTTGATTACAGAGTAAATAGAACCCGAATAATTTATATTATGATAGTGTATAATATAAAATTTAACCACCGAACAATTCCTTGAGATTACGTAAAATTTTAAAGACGATTTTTACTCCATTTTCGTTTATATGTTTTTCGTTTATGTATTTTTCGTTTGTGCGTTCTTCGTTTGTGCGTTCTTCGTTTAGAAAAAGGAGTAAATCTATTTAATAAATAATTTTTATTAATGCCACCGGTTGTTGGGACTATGTCAGTTACTGCGTCACTCAATATTGGGTCTGCTAATGATAACGGCCTTTTTTTTCTAAATCTGTCTAAAATAGATCTTTTATTATTAGCCAATGCTTCGACCTTCAGATGTAGCTTAAGAGAAAGTAGAGACATATCAAACAATGATATAAAATCATTCATCGTTCGGCTTGGATCTGTTAAGAGATCTGGCAAGCCGTTTATTTTATCATAGTCAATCTCTTTTAATAATACGTCGCTGGTTCCATCGTCATATACTTCTTGTAGTCTTCCGCTGACACAAGCCCCTGGTATTGTAATGTAGTCTGTTGCATGCGGAAGCAAACCCAATTTCTCAGTTGGGCTTATCCCCCCACGTCCAATACAATGAATACTATCTGAAAAAATCCATGCTGTATTATTAGTACAATTAGACTCTTGCAGCACCTTTCTAAAAACGGTTGCGTTACGAGGATTTTTTACTATTTTACTACTCCTTCCATCAGTGCTACTAATATCTTTATATTTACCTTTCGTCCAAATATCATTAAGACAAACTGCCGAATATTTAGATTTTAATCTATACGTTAATAAAGAAGGACGTATATATGGGTTTCCATGCTTGTCCTTGTTTGTGCGAAAATTAAACCTAACATCAACTATATTCAATAAAATTTGTTTTATATTATCAATATGGAATTGTGTCAATACCCCAATATCTATAATATAGTTTCCTGTGAATGGACTTGATGCTAAATTGAAAAATAAATGATTTATTTTGTCAGTTGATAATCGGGTTAATTCAACATAGAATTCTTTTGGGACTAAAGGAGGATGTTGTTGTTTTTCTGCATCTTCAATTATTTTCATCAATTCTATATAAAATCTTATACTACCAAATTTTAATTCCCAATTACGCTTGTCATTTTTAAGTGTTTCTATTAAACTATTATATTTTTCCGAATATTGAGATAGGTCAGCCCTCTCAACTTTTATGGATTTTTTAATGACTGATAAAATAGAAATTACTCTATCAACAAAGTCCCGCATTAATTCAGGGTTGTCTTGAAGATAATGATCATTCATAAATTGTTTTTCATAACCACGGTTACGAGACATTTTATTATAGAAAAGCAAAGGATCCACTGAAGATATAACTGAATTATCTTCGCTATCTTTCAGAAACCCCAAACTATAAAATTTTTTTTTAAAATAAATAAATGTACTTACGTGCGCAGTTGGATTATCATAAGATCCTTTTACTACAAAATAGATAGGAACTTCAGTAATTGATACACTGCCCGGGTTATCTAAATCATATTTTAATACTGCTTCAGTTATTTCACTGTTTATTTTAATATTTGGAATGTAATCTTTATTAAATAGAGGTGTAACATTATTAACTATGATCTTTTTTATTTCAACTAAATTAGAATTACCATCAGTAAGATTTATAATAGGATTATAAGGATAAGGTTCATTAAATGGAGTAGAAACATTTGAACTGGTAGTTTTACTAAAGTTTTTTACTATGTCTTCTTTGATATCTTCGGTTTTAAATAATTCGTTATTTACTTGATCAAAATTAGCTTGGGTCTCTTCTATCTCAATCAACGGTCTTACACAATAATTTTTTATTTCTTTTATATCAGTGATATTAATCAAGTTTTTAAAAACATAGGAGAATGCAGCATAATGATCTTTTGGAGGAAATGTTGCATCCACTATCACGGAATATGAATCATCTTTAGCTGGTTCTGGAAGCCTTTTGGGATTAATATAACGATTAAGATCATTTGATTTATTTTTTATAAATGATGTCATTTATACTTTTAATATATTTATATATATACTAATTATATTTTAGCCCAGTTACATAATCCTTTACGACTCTTTATTTGAACAATACAAATCTAATAGCCAAACAATTCCTTTAGATTGCGTAACAAATATATCCTATTTTTAATTAGTTCAACGTTGATTTTTTTCTTATACGAACTTGGATTCTCTGAAATATTACGCAACAGTTCCATATCCTTCTGTAAATCACCCGATAAAACAATTACATTATCAGGAAAATAATGCTCTATATTGCGACAACCCATATAGATTGGTGTGGTATCACACAAAAGCGCATTGGTTATCTTCTCAGAAAAATAATGATTTGTCTGAAAGTTCTCAATGCATATATGAAAATCATAGTTTTCATATGGTTCCATCTCTTGAAATTTACCTTTGACTCGTGGATCCCCCATAAAATCATAATACATGCAACCACGACCGTATATATCTATTTGCAAATCTGTCTCCAATATCTTAGTTATCAAATCATGTCTGTATTTGTGTCCTTCTTGTTTGTTCTTCTCACTAACCATCATTGAAATTCTCTTTGTTTTGACTGGCACATATTTAAGTGGTGGATTATGCCACATATGTGAAAACCTCTCAACGAAAGGCTCTGGCAAATCATATTTATCTCCAATATAATACTTACCAATGTACTGTTGTGCATATTTTACAAACTGTTCAGTTAATCCCAAAAACATAACTGGTTCAAATGCAAATCCAATAACGTTCTGTTTGGGAATATGTGCGATTTGAGGCATAGCCGTATTCAAAATAATAACATGAGTAAAGTCATTACCGTTTGTAATATAAACCTCTTTGTCTTCGCCATAATTTTCCATCAGTTGCGCTTCGCATAAACGTTCATAGACATCCTTGCAATTATCAGATTCACAAAAGTTTGAGAATATGCGAATGCGATACATAATAGATAATGGGTATAAATATATTTATATTTTTATTACTATAAATATATTATGAATGAAGATGCCCCAAAAGTAAATGATAATAGCGAAATTAATGATGTTCGCCAAGGACCACATTTTAAGAGTATATCTTTCTCTGGTTATAAAAAAACCGATGTGCGCAAACAACTTATTGAGAATATGAAAAATGGTAAATTAGAACCAGCTGCAAATTGGTGTGCCGAATTGATATGCGCAGGGCATTACATGGAAGTTTGGGAGATTATTTTACATTATACAGGCAAACACATTCATTTAGGAAATCCTAAAATCGTTATTTACTTACAGATGCGCTTTGAAGTATTTAAAAATATTATGACACAAGGTCAATATTTAAACGAACTCCAATTACGCAATCATCCCACGATTCGCAAACTATTTGCTGAAGTAATAAGCACATTGACACTTTCAAACCGAAAACATAGTTTTGAACCTATTAAAATAAATAGAGTAGAGGAATTTGATATGACACAAATGACAGATAGATTAAAAGCGCCTAGTATGACTTATGGAGCTGACATATTAAAGAAAGAAGACCCCAAAGAGCTGTTTATTGCCATTAATGAATTTTCATATCATATATCACAAGATTCTCATAGCACGATTGGAGCAAGTTATTGGATAGAATGGTTAATAGAATTTGACGCAATATGTAAAAAACGCAAGGAGCCTTGTCTATGTGAAAAACGTAGTAAAATATCTGTGGATAAAAAATTTCAAAGAGACATTATTTGGATATTATGGGATGCGCTTTTTCATTATTGTGATATGTTGGGAAATCAATATATTGATAAACTTATGAAAGCCATTTTTGACATATTTTGCATAAAATATACAACGGCTGCATGTAAAAAACGCCGATATCTACTTTATTTCGCAGTCGCACTTTTAACAGAGCCTGTTCCTACCAATATAGATTTAATGTCAAACAAACCGCTAATACAAAATATAGTTGAAAAAATAAACGAGGTGTATAAACAAATAAAGAAACAAGAGGAAAGCCCTAATACCGAATATTTATTTGCCAATTTACAGAAAGAAAATGCATTTGAGAAATCGTTGAAGAAGATGGATTTAGTAAATTCAATAGATATATTTAGTAATACAAAAAATAAAGTGTAATCACAAATAAAATATATTCGCATTAATAAAACAATCAATACGAACAAATGGAGAAACAATATCATGTGGATTTTAAAAAATATTACATAGATTCATTAACACTATTACAAAAAATAACAATTCCGACGATTAGTATGTATAATGATTTTGAGGCCATATTAGTTTATTTTGAAACATCTCAACATATTGAATTTATATTAAAAAACACAATATTACGATTAGGGAAGAAATGGAGTTACACAATAATTTGTGGTTCTTCAAACTATAATTTTATGCTTTCGCTTTGCAGTAAAATATCGGAAAACATTAAGCTTATTAAAGTTAATAGTATTTATGACATTAGTAAAGACCTTAATGTGTTATTTCATGGAGAAAAGTTGTTGTTTTATAACGATAATACAATAATCGTAAATGACAATATATATGATTTTTTACATTGGGATTACATTGGCAGTAAAATAGTTTATGACATCCATGACAATTCACCTTTTGGTGGGTTTTCATTAGTTTCAAAATCGTTTGCTTCAGATTTTAATAATAATATTGGAAATTCGGAATGCAAAATAGCAGATATTGAATCATTTAATAGGTTTATGTCGGTAAAAACAGATAATCCTGATTGTTTTGCGTATCATAATTTTTGGCAAAACAACAAATCATGGAAAAAAGAAATTCATAGTACCAAATATCAACAAGACGCTATGTATAATCCAACGCATTATAGAATATTGAACATTGATTTACAAACGCTCAACAAAACAGAGTTATTAAACCATTTCAAAAACTTTGGTTATTATGAGAAGAAACCTTGTTACATTAAAAACAAGGATATGCATAAATACATATGTGAATACTGCGATTTTGATATAGAATTCGTTTCAAGTCATTATCTGCATCATAATCCCGAATTATCAAACCTAACCAGTTTGGAACTATTAAAGCATTACAATATAGTTGGCAAACACGACAAAAAAATTGCGTACGATAAGAATTTAAATATAGACAAATTGATTGACTTAAAGAATCCATTAGTAGGAAATTGCGTTATTTTTATTAACTCTTCTCATGAATTAAACGACGAGACCAGATTTCTATATGAGTATGTTATTCATTTGCAAGAGAATGGGGAACATGATAATATATTAATATTAGATGTCTTTTTAAACGAAGACATTTTTTATTATTATTCAAAGTTAAAAACAAAACCTCTTTTTCACTGTAATAACTTTGTATTAATGCGAGAACTATTAGACTATTATAATCCAAAATTTATTTACGCAAATGGTATGAATTATCTTACATTAAATGTTGAGAAATTTTCTCAGGACATTATTAATAAAACAGTTTTTCATTTTCATGATTCTATGGAACTTATACCACCTGCGATAAAAAATCTAAAGAACAATACCATATATTGCTCGCATGAGAAAATAAACGAGCATTTATACAATTCTTACGGATTAACGAATACTCATGTATTCAGACCGTTTATTAAGAAAACCCTCGTGTCAAAAAGTACTAACTTAAATTTATTTGGAAACAATAATGTTGTCTTTGGAATGGTTGGTAAAAACAATTATGAAAACGGGTATGATATTTTTGTTAATTTAGTTAAACATTTACCTCAATACAATTTCATATGGGTAGGGGGCGGTGATTACGATTCTAATTTCTCTGCTGACAATTATATTCAAATATGTAATTATGTAGATATATACAAATACATAAATTTATTTGATTATTTATTAGTAACTTGTCGTAATAAAACACAGCATGTAGTTTATAAATCACTTTACATGAATTGTCCGTGTATTGTTCTTGAAAACAAAATGTCCCAAAATTTGATGACTTCTGGTTATTATAGAATAAAAGATCATTGCAATGATTTTAACAACGTTATTGAGTATATTAAAAATGATTTGTTTCTTTTAAAGAAACAAGACCAAAATGTTAATACGCATGAATACATATTAGAAAATTTTACTGAACCATATATTTATAAATACGAGATAGATTCAACCTCAATTCAATTACAAGTTACTATTCACGAAGAGAATATAAACGGTGAATTCAACTGGCGACATTATTTAATAGTAAATCCAGATTTAACAGAACATAATATATTAACATATGAAACAGCATTGGAACATTGGAATAATTATGGAAAATCAGAGAATAGATATTCTGTTATAAGACACTGTGATATTGAAGACCAATTACATCAATATAATAACTTAAAACAAAGAATTTTTGAACAATGGAACGATTATTACATAGAACAGGTAATAAAAATGAAGATAAAAGGAAACGATTCCTCTATTGTTAAAAGGTTTTTATACGACAATCTTGCGTATATTAAATTAAAAGAATGTAATAACAATATTAATAATCTTAGTTCTGCTATTTCAAAATGGATATTTAATGACAATTACTCTGAATTAAAAGCACTACCAAAAAAAAATGGCTATTTAGACTTATCAATATATGGATTAGATATAAATAATTTTGATATTGAATATGTATTTAAAAACTACAAATTGTGTTGGTTTTCATTAAATTCGTTGGACGACGCATTGGTTTTTTGGAACGTCTTTGGAAAAAACAATAATTATTTAAGCTCTACAGAAAACGAGCTTTATCAAGACTTATACTTTGATTGGGAATATTACGTAAAAGCAAACCGTCTAAAATTTACTAATAAAATTCAAGCTTTTCTACATTGGAACAAATACGGCAAACTTGGTGGATTAATTGCATCTAATGTCTCTTTGCGAAAAACATATGAAGAATTTTTAAACAATAATTATGAAACTACTATAATAATAAACAACAATGTATCTGGTAATTCAAATACTAATAATTTTATAGATTCTGGAGATATAATGTATGGAAAAGAATTCAATAAACCTTTGTTTTATGGCTTAAAAGTAATTGAAGAATTTGGTTTATTAAAGAATCCAATATTGATTATTGATTTCCCAAACTATGGGGGTGGGTGCGAGCATTTTATTAATTGCATAACAATGAAATACAAAACGTCGCGAGATTTTTTAATAGCGAGGGCTTTCAATAAACACATTCATTTTTATTTAAACGACGAATCAAAATTAGAGAAAGAATTTTCTGACAATGAAGCTATAGAATTTATTAAAAACGTTAACGTAAACACAATATTTGTAAACTCTGTAATTGGTCATTCAGAAAATTTTGTGAATACATTGTTCACGTTAGACATACCAATAGATACAATCACTCATGATTATAGTCTATTGTATAAATTCCCACAGGGTTATTATCATGAAATGATGGCACAAAAACCAAATTGTTATTTTCCTTTACATAAATGCAGAACAATAATTACACAAAATGAAAAAAATGTTGCATTATATGGCGCCACAATAAACGAAAACAAGTTTGTAGTCGCAGAACTACCTGACCATGTAAATCGCTCCAAAAAAATAAACACAAACAATACGCAAGTAGTAATTGGAATAATAGGTAATATTTCTAATCTAAAAGGATATTATTTGATAGAAAAGTTAGTAGAATATGCAAAAACAACAAACGATATACGCATTGTCTTATTTGGAAATATACCTTATTTTGACAACACGTTTTTAGAGAAATATCCTTATAAAAACATTGACGAATTGAATAAATTACTTAGTGTCCACAAACCCAATCTTTGGTTAGAAACATCATTATGGCCAGAAACATATTCATATACTCTTACGTTAATGATGATAACTGGATTGCCTATTTTTTATCAGAAGAAACAATATCCTAGCGTTGTTACTGATAGATTAACCAAATACGATAAATCGTATTCTTTTGAAAATATTAATTGGCTAATAAATAATATATCTGTGTTAACAAGTAAAAAGCAAAAATGGTTTCATACAATTGACAACAAAATTTACTTTAACAAATATTGGGACTCCTATTTTGTAGACAAGGTGTTGGAATCAAAAAATATTGTTTTTATTTCATCAAAGGTCATTGTTTCTACTAATAAATTTGATTATTCTAGTTCCAGGTCTATATACACAACAGAAGAACGTTATGAACAAACATTAAGAACAATAGACTCTATTAGACAATACATACCAAACTCATATGTTATATTATTTGATAACTCTGAATTTGATGAACCTCAATATAGTGTTCTAAACGAGAAATGTGATTTGTTTTTGAACGTATGTAATGATATTGACATATACGAATATACAAACAATAAAATATATAAATTGTATGGCGAATTGGCACAAACAGCATATGTTTTGAAATACATTCGTGAGAATTTAGGACATTTGAAATTTGATAACTTTTTCAAAATATCTGGTAGATATTGGATTAATGAAAGTTTTAATTATTCAGATTATGTTAACGACAACAATATATTCAAAAGAAAACCAGATGTTACAGATAGAAGATACTATTATACATCGTTTTATAAAATATCCAACAAGAAATTTAGGGCGTTTGTAGATTTAATAGTTGGCATGTTTAATGACAGTAAAAACCATAATGAATTTGATGGATATGATTGGGAAGTATTACTTTCTAAAAAGTTGAATTACGACTTTATTGAATTACCAAATCTAGGAATAACAGAAAATATTGCAGTTTGGAAACAACAGACTTTAATATAATGAATTAAATCTACGTATTTTTAATATTATAATTATATAAAATGGATGATTACGATATAATTATATTTTGTGGTGGAAAATGTGGAGGCACTACATTAGCTAATACATTCCAAAAAAATGGATATAAAACATTACATATGCATGGTGTAAAATCACCTGGAATGTTTAATCCAAAAATAAATTTAAATAAAAGTATATTTGATATTATTGATAATTCGGCAACTGAACGCAAAGTGTATATTATTGATAGTTATAGAAATCCTTTTGAAAGAAAGATATCGGCATTTTTTCAGCATATAAATAATGATATTAACTTATATGAAAAGTTATCACCTGACGAATTGTGTGATTTATTTAATAATAAACACTTATGCAATGAAGATTATCATCCGTTAAATAATTTATTACATCATTATGAATTAAAGACATTTCCTACTTTTGATTTTAATAAATGTTACAATATAATTGAGAAAGATAACAAGGTATTTATTAAATTGCGGTTTAATGATGTTTCAAGTTGGGGAACTATATTAAGCAAAATAATGGGAAAGGAAATTACTATTTATCCTGAAAATTTGACTAAGAATAAGAAGTCTGGCAAGTTGTATTCACTCTTTAAAAATGTTTATAAACCACCAGAATCTTATATTGATAATTATTTATTGAAAGATCCAGAGTTTAAAATATATAATAAAATAACAGAACAAGAAGAATACATTAATAAATGGAAGGGATTACATAAATCATTGATAGGAAAAAATGGATATTTATTTTTACAGAATGACTCTAGTAAAGAATTAAAAATACATTGTGAAAATTTATGCTTAGTACAAGACGTCACATTGCAGCGTTACTCGCAATATAAAGATAAATATTTATTTATTGTTTTTCCAGACAAGTCTTATATCTGCAAGGATTTTTTACCAGACGGTTTTGAATCAAAATATAGACCAGGAATTAATATTTATAAAAATTATTTTAAGGATAAATTAATAGACGGATATGAAATATTAAAAGGCATTGATGATATTTATTACAAAACAGACTCACATATGAATTTAAAAGGAACATACGAAATGTATTGTAATTTTATAGATAAATTTAATGAATTATTTGTGCCGTTGCAACTTGAAAAAAAAACACTGGTTATAGAAAAAAAAACGGTTATTTCATTAAATCATATTGGTTGTGGCATTGGTGATTTATTATGGGTATCAAATTTGGGAAATCAAACACCATTAACCACAATAGACGATTTTTTTTATTGTTATGACTTACCCGAAATATATTTAAAATATGAAATTACTGAAAATAGCTCTCTACGTATTATGAATCTAGAAAACAAAAATATTGTTGACAAAACACCAGTATTTATGAACAATTTCATTACATGGCCAGTATTATCGTCACATTTTATTTACAAAAAAAACGAGGGCAAACCTAAATATAAATGTCTTATTTTTTATGATAGTTTTCTACTTTCTACCTTGAGTTTATATTTAGAATTGTTTGAGGAAATGTTTTTAGCAAAGAGCGCTTTTCATAAAAATTTAATTGATGCTATTAATCCAGATTATATTTTTGAATTCAGAATTGAAAGATTTTTAACATAATAATGAACCAATGTATTCTTGCATTGTTTTCTCATAATCATTAGATAATTCACTTTCTAGGTCAAAAGCCATTATTAATTTATTGCAGACAGGAGTACATAAGGTCATATGATTTTTTGTGTAATTATAAGTTTTATTGTATTCATTTGAATAACCTTTATGACACAATATTAATACATTCGTTTTTTTATTAACAAAGATACTATTTATCCAAGCATTGCACCCCCATGATAAAATAATATTGTCACAATTGTTAATTATATTAAAGAGAGTTATTACATCATAATCGTTGGGGCTAAATACTTTAAAATCGTTTCTTACAAAGAAATCTAAATATGACTGCGCAAAGCTTTTGTGTGGAGTGTTTCTATATTTTAAATCTATTTCTGATTTGATTAAACAAACATTTTTATAATATATACTTGTGTCTATATTCAGTTTCAACTTTTCTAATAAAACACTATTGTGGTCTACAACTTTAAAATGTGGCGGAGTATATATTATACTTTCTGAAATATTCACAATAGTTTTATCATCAACGAAATGTATTTTGTCTTCTTTAAAAAACAACAACAGGATACTATTAATAAATTTGCCAAAATTTTTTATTGTGTTAGGAATAATAATGTCGTATTCATTTATTAAATCCAATTTGTGTAGCAAATAAATACCTGCCATTATAAAACATAATTCATGGCCAGCACTTTTTGTAATATTATACAACACTAATCCCTTTTTAATATTTATTGTTTTATATTCCGTATCGTTTATTTTTCTATTTACGCTAGAAATGTTTTTACATATATTTTCGTATTGTTTCCCAAAATAATCCATATAATAAAGCTTATCACCGTGCTTTAAAAAATTCTTTACCCATTCATTAGTTAGTTGAACATTAACGTACGATATATTGTTAACATGTTTAATATTATCTGTTCCTTTTGATAACACAGTGCATATTGAAAATCCATCATCTAAAGATATTAATTCGGTCTTCTTTGTAAAATCAACTATCTTTACGGGTTCCATTAAATAAATATAAAATATAGTATTATTTATATTTATTCAGTAATGAATTTATTAGAGAATTCTTTAAAACATTGACCCAAAGGCTCCACCCAATACACTATTCGCCGCCATAGGTCCACTCAATAATCCATAATCACCTCCTTGACTTCCTCCACGTCCAGGCATCATATGGTCATATGAATCCATCACACTTGATTGTCTAGCCGTAGCTACTGGCGCTGGAGGAAACGTGCCAGATTGTACACCGGCATTATCTAAATAATCCGCCTGACTAGGGCTGTGTCTAGATAAGGGTTGACTCACTCTGACACCATTTCTAACAGTATCCTTCTTCTCCTTACCATCTGTGCCGTTCCATAGTTCATATATGCGGTCTACAAGAACATTTACCTTTATTCCTAATTTGGTTTGAATACTTAATACTAAAATCAAGAAAGCCAATATCACATTGGTTAACATCAAATTCTCATATTTAAATCCACTGTATGTAGGCAAATAAGTAATTATTCTGTGGATTACAATAATACCACAGAACATGACAACCAATTGAATAAAGATTTCGGCTAAAAGTTCTAAAGATGATTTGTCAGGGTCGGCCTCAGGAATGAATCGCTGAATCAACTTATTCAAAATTACAACTGGGACAACACCCATAAGCGAATATTGAACTACATTTAACACCTCTGCCTTTCCCTCTTCTGTGGTTGAGAATACATGGGATAAAAATGTTTTTCTATTCAAATCTTTTACTTCATGCAATATTTCCATTTATTTATTGTATAAAGAACACGTAGAAATTATTAGATGCTAGGATTGGATTTATCACTAAAATTACCTATTTTCTACTAGTTTTAGTCCTTCTCTTTTTGGATGCTTTACGTTTTTTAGATGCTTTATGCTTTTTCGCTATTTTTGATTTTTTCCCTCCCTTAACTGATTCAGCTGCTTTCTCTGCTTCATTGTAAACGTCATGTCTGAACTCAGCACCTGCGTCATTTTGTACCGCCCTGCGCACCTTGTTACTATCTTCATCATCTTCTCTATCCGACCTATTTACCCACTGCATCCATGTACGTTTTGGAATCATTTTTTCTACAACTTGAAATGCATCTGGTTTGTTTTTGTCATTATCTAAGATTAATTCGTAACAACCCGGATGGTATGGGAGTATTTCTTTCATTTTAAATTTTATTGCTTTTAAAAACGCTTCTACATATTTTTCATCTACATGTAGAACATCTATTTTTGACATATGTCTAAACATTTTTTCATACCGTTCTGTCTGTGTCCCTAAATTACTTTTATTAAACTGTTTAATAACTGGGGTTTTTTTTTCTAGTATAAAATTATCCAAGTTTTTATCATTCATCCCTTCAAGTAAAAAACTATTAATTGTGAAGATTCTCCGCATTATTGGATTATAACCTTCACTGGGATCTTGTTTACGTTGTGGTTGTGCACGAGTATTAGAATCTAAAAAAAAACTTTCATTTTTAATAAACTCATTATTAGCTATTGCTTTTTGCAATGATTTATTCATATATATATATATAATATTAATAAAAAATGATAGACCCTAAATGTTCATTGAATTAACTCTTTAATCATAGGAAATATCGGTTCAATGGCTTTCATACAAGCTATCGCTACCTCTTGATGCTCTTTCTGTGTGCCGTTTGCGCTGCGTAATTGTATATAATGCACCCATGACCTCAGCGTACCATTCATATATAATCTTGATAATGTCATACCCTCAGGTAAAACCGCCCTAGCTTGTTCCTTCGCAATCCCTTTTCCAAGTGCCCATTTATATGCATTCCCCGTTATTTCTGACACTCTTTCTTGCATATCAGCCCATTCATTCTGCAATTTCTCATCATCTGTTTCTATACTATTTTGGCGGTTTTTATGGTCTTGAATACGTGCATCCCTAATTTCTGAACCCAAATCAGCCACAGCATAACGTTGCGAAAACTCCTGGAATGAAAAAGAACGATGTCTCAATATCTGTCTAGCAATATCTCTGGTCGTTTCTATCTCTAAGCAAATACTCACCATCTCTAGTGGCGACCAATGTTGGTTTTTAGTCAAATACTTTATCAATTTCTCATTCGTCTCTGTGTTATGTTGGTTTGAGGGATTGGATACTCTAGCACAATATGCAACTAGGTCTTGAATACTCTGTTCACTGTTTCCAGTTGTACATGGTGGCCTTGAGTAACTAACCAATTCAACCTTCATTGTTATGTATTCTAAGATTATTTCTATATTGAATTCTACAAATTTAATTTTTACGTTTATAAACATTTAGAGATATCACAATTAATACTATATTTGAGAAATGAGTAAATCAAATGCTTCAGCTAAGAATCGTCGAGCCTATGGTGGAAACCCACCTCCGCCCGTTCCTTTACAAGGTCCTGTCCCTTTACCAGTGTCCGGTACTTCGTCGTCTCAAGGACAATCTCAAGGCTTCACTCTTCAACAGGTAATTGCTGTGATTGATAATCGCCTTTTAAATTTAGAGCATTTTGTGAAGGAATCTAAAGAGGGGGGCGGTGGTAAGCACGTGCACTTTGAGTCAGAAATGAACGATGTAATACCCACTGGTCAACATGTTGTTGATAATTCAGTAGGCGAAATATTAAATGAATTTAGTGCCCGATTTGATATGATTGCAGATGAGGTTGCAAATCTAAAAGACATTGTCCTCAAGTTGCAAACATACACTATGGATGTTAATAAGACCCTTTTGGAGGAAAGAATCAATATTCTTTCAGATTTAGGAAACAACCAAAATCAAACTTTCACTATTAGCAATGAATCTACTGAAGTTACGAGTGACACACCCTTGAAGATTTAAAATGGGGCGCCCAAAGGGCGTTGCACTAGATTTTCAAGTGCAACGTTACCGATAAATCAATTAAAATGCAAACCGCCAAAGGCAGTTTGTCCCATTTTAAATGATCATCGGTGTAAAATAGCTAACGGAGTTTCCCTTGAAATGGCGTAAAAATAAATTTAATTTAATTAATAAATATAGAATTATAGTTTAATAATTCTATATTATGAATACAGAAAGTCAAATAGATTTTAGTAAAAGAATAGAAGAATTAACGAACCAATATTATTCAGACAATAAAAAAAACACATTTTTTAAGTCTAGTCAAAAAATGGATTGTGCTGCACAAGTGACAAATCAAATTGGAATTGATGAGCTTATTCAACGAACCGTCTATTTAATTCCAAATTCCGATTCTGTGTTTATGGATTATACTGTATTTAAACGATACGCAACCCCCGAAAATTATCCAAAAATAGTTGGATATATTTTGTCATTACTTAATTACTGTATTAATAAATACGGTCATTATTGTGCTCATGTAAATTTGGATACATTTACTATTTCCGCAGCTGAAAGACACAAAAGTGCCATAGAATGTTTTTTAACGAACTGTATGAGACCAGATTGTCAATATTCTTTGAAGTTGAAAAATATGCATATTTATAACACACCCAATACATTTAATAATATTTCTAAAGTATTAATGCCTTTTGTTGACCCTGTTGTAAGAGAGAAAATCATTTTGTATGATAAAAAATGCAGCAGTGAATTATTAAATAACTTGATGAAAAATTGAATAGAGTTTTGAGATTATAATAATTAATAACCCATTGATTATTATAATGAACGTTGTCATCAGTACCCCCCAAAAAGCCGATACTTTCTGTGCTATGTTCCATCATATGAAAGCTTTTACCGAACATGTAAATGTTATGTTTGAGTCAGACCATATGTTTTTACAATCTATGGATTCTGCACATGTCTCTGTCTTTGAATATAATTTACCTGGTGTTTGGTTTGATAAGTATGAACACAGTCATGGTTCGGCCATTCCGCTTGGTCTTAATTCTACATTGTTATTTAAAATTCTGAATACCCGTGATAAGACCCAGACGATTACTTTGGTATTTGACCCAGAAAATAATGATAAACTGTATATTAGTTTTACATCTGACAACAAGGCTGTCTTTGATAAACACTTTGAATTGCCTTTGATGGATTTGGAGTATGAATTGATGAGCATTCCTGTAATGGACTGTGATGCAGAGTTCTCTGTTCCATCGGGCACGTTTGCTAGTTTGGTCGGACAACTTAAGATGTTTGGCGACACCATAGATATTGAATGTTCTGAGGAGAAGATTGAGATGAATTCACTGAGCGAGGGATTGGGTAAGATGAGTGTGAATATTAATATTGAGGATTTGGATTCCTATGCGATTAATGAGGGTGAGGTCATGAAGTTGTCGTTTAGTTTGACGATGTTGAATAATATTTGTGCTTTTAGTAAAGTGGCGAAGGACATGGAGATTAAGCTAATAAAGAATTATCCTATGAAAATTATTTATTCTTTAGATAGTACATTGGAGGATGCGAAAATGACGTTCTACCTGGCACCGAAGATTAATGATGACTAAGGAAACCTAAAAGCTATGCTTAAGTTCCTTCCCTTTTTGAAATAATATTAGTAGACGTTACTAGTATTATTAATATTTAATGTTTTCTTGTTTTTTTATGTCTACGACCACCCTTTTGTGTTTTGGATTTCTTGTGTTTGCGAGTGCGTTTTCCACCAAACGCAATAGAAGTTAATAACGCTTGCATAAATTGGGTGGGGGAGGTAAATGCGCTTCTCCCAAAACCTTTCCATCTTGGTTTATTATCATTTGATAATTCGAACTTTGGTAAATTAGCTTTAATTCTAGAAAAGTTGGTTCTGTTACCCACACCAATACTCATCTTATCATAACTTGCTATTCCATACAATTTCATTTCTTTAACAATAGTAGCATTATCTGGATTACTAGAATCTGGAGAACCATTACTTTCTATGTATGTTTTTAAATTTTTCAATGCTTTTTTGTAAGAAGCATCCATATTATTCAAATTGTTATCTAGGGCAAATTCTATTGCGTTAATAGCAGCAGTAGCATCTGAACTTGATACAAGATTACTGGCATAAGATGCGGCAGAAGATGCGGCAGAAGATATTACAGAAGAAGCTTGACCAATTCGTGTTACTTCTGATACCAACTCTTTGTATTTATCTAACATAAATGCATCATTTACCCATTTGTCACCTGTATTATCAACATATTCTTTTAAATCGTCGTATTTTTTCAAATCGGTTGGGGTAGAATTAATATATTTTTGTATATTTGTTCTTACTTCTTGAGGAGTTGCTACAGAACCTGTAATTTTCCTTTTCGCTCGTCCTAATAAGTTGGTTGCTCCAACATCAAAAAACCTGTTTACTTTGCTTAATCCAGTATCAGTTCCTGTACTTAGAAATTCAGCATTATTGTAAGCTTTTTGAAACTGTGATTTATAGTTTTGAGGAATCGCACCAGTAATCATAGTGGCTATGTCAGATGTTTTTTTGTTTACATCAATACGTGCGTGAGTGTTATTTATAGATTCCATTGTGACATCAGGTTTATTCTCAACCTTAAATACTTTAGCTATATGCAATGTGGGAGGCCCACCCATTTTATTTGGAACTACTAATAATGGAATGTCAACCTCAAATGCTGAGTTTGATTCTATAGAAGAACTCTTACTAATTGGCTCCTCATCTTCTACCTCTGTGAATGCTGGCACCTCCTCCCCTCCTGCTCCTGCTGCTCCTTGTGCTCCTGTTCCTTCTGTGGGTGCTTCTCCTTCTCCTTGTGCTGCTGCTGGTTTACTTCCAAAAAATCCGTTGAACATATCTATATTTTTCTATACATTAAACCCAGAAATTATTATTCGTTTATGTCCATCTAAAAAACAACCAATCTAAATATATACATGACATTTTACCTAAACATTTTATTATTTCTAATAATATTATTTTTATACATCCACATTGTCCATCAGTACAAACGTAGTGAAGATTTAGAGATATATGAAATGGATTATTCTTCTAACGACCACTTACAAGAAGTGTGTGATATTAAACAACCCGTACTTTTTGAATACCGTTCTGTAAACCCCGAATTTTTTACTAAAGTTACTTACGATAGGGTGTCCGATGATTTTTACGCCAACACCGACATCAAAGTAAAAGATATCAACGATTATTGGGAGACTGATAGCGCAGTTGATTATATCGTATTACCATTCCAAACCGGCACAAATCTCATGCGAACTGATCCTAAATCCAAATACTTCACTGAAAACAATGAAGAGTTTTTAGAAGAAGCTGGACTGCTCAGTTTGTTCCAGTCAAATGATTCTAATATTAAACCTCATTTTACTGCATTGAGCAAATACGATATTTGTACTGCCTCAAAAGATACTGTTACACCCCTACGCTACCACACTGGTTACCGCCAATACTTGTGTGTCAACACTGGTAAAGTCAGTGTGAAAATGACACCATGGAAGAGTACAAAATATTTATACCAAAATAAAGATTTTGAGAACTATGAATTCCGTTCACCCGTCAACGTATGGAAACCCCAGAAAAAATACTTACACGAAATGGATAAGGTCAAGTTTTTAGAGTTTGAGGTTTTGGAAGGCCATATGCTTTTTATTCCACCTTATTGGTGGTACAGTATTAAATATACTTCTGAAGAAGATACGTTAGTGTGTGGTTTTTCATATAATAGTATTATGAACTGCGTTGCGAATTTACCCGATATTGCCAAATATTATTTGCAACAACACAATATCAAGAAGCGTATTACGAAGACATTGGAATTAAATGAACAGGCTAAAGAAGAAAAGGATGAACAAGAAGCGCAGGAACAAGTTGCTGAGATTGATGCCAAAGTAGAGCCAGAACATGGCGCAAAGAAAATTACTGAAGTACCCATTTAATACTGTTATTATACGTCCGTTAGTGCGTTTTTGTCAACAGTTACTTCTTTCAATACATTACGCATTATTTTTTCCACATGTTTATTCTCTTCTTCATTGCTATACCCACCTAATGAACTGAGTGAAATCTTCATGTATTCATTATTCTCAGGAGTATCTGACCTTACATAGTCTGGATTCTCTGCTTGCCATGCAGGTAATTGCTCCAAATTTTTACGGGCAATGCGGCTTACTATAGTTCTTAGTTTGGACTTTTCTGAGTTATCTTTTTCCCACGTATCTTGGTTCTTGATATACACTGTTTCACGCTTATAATCTGTGCAATGAAGTGGGCGTTCATAAACGTCTAATTCTTTCAGTTTGTTTATGAAAATCCGTGAGATACCTAGAACGTAACCTAGTTTTCCAGTGGCTTCTAGGTCACCAACATTAAGATTCAATGAATCTACGAAATCGGTGATACTGATGGCATCTTTACATTGTTCATTTAAAAAGAGATTCAGGTTGAAACTGTTATTGTTAGTGGTGTTGTTGGTTGTGGTGTTGTTCTGGATGAGGGTGGTGTTGGATTTGGTAGATATTTCTATTAATGCTCTGGATTGCTCTTTTAGTGCATCTTTTAACTCCTTTGATTGTTCTTTGAGAACGTCTTTTAATTCTTTATTTTCTTTAATTAGTTCCTTCACCAATTCAAACGCCATACCAATTTCATTCGTTGGTGCTTGAACTATAGAGTTAGTTATAGGTTCTGAATCACAATTCTTTTTATGTCTCCACATAGTTACTCTATTTTTAAATATTTTGCTGCAGTTACCACAAGCAAATGATTCTGGGCGTGGGATTTGTAACACAGTAGCGGGATTTGCAACAGCATTCATATGCTTCTGGGTAGCATTATGTTTAATAAAATCCTTGTTACTATTCGTATGATATCTGCATAATTCGCAGTGAAACTTTTTATCCATTGTTTTTATTATATACCCTATCTTTATATTATTTCTAAAGGATTTGTAACAGGATTTTAAACAGGTTGCAAATCCCAAAATATTAAATATTCAATAGTAAAAGTATTTAAATTATTATGCAGTCAGAAATTGTTAATAAAAACAGGATTCACTGCATCTCCGAGTAAAACGATACTTTTAATAAATTTCTCTAGACAAAAATAAAAAATAGACAAAAATAAATGTCCAAAAATAAAAACAGACCCGATTTCTTTTCTTTGTTTCTTCTGTGACTATTTATTGTAAAATTGTTTACTTTTTATTAAAATTACTTATTATATTTGATAATTCAATTATTCTTTCATTTGAATTTATTAATGCTCTGGATTGTTCTAAAATAATATTTTGTAATTCTTTGTTTTGGTTTAATAAATCAGATACTATATCGTTTTTATTTTCTACAGGTTCGTATTCAATGTCTTCGCAACGTTTATTGTGTCTCCACATAGACATTCTTGTATTAAAACTTTCCCCACATTTTTTACATACATAAGAGTGTTTAATAATTGGCGCATTAATTTCTTCTATATTATTTAAAGCGTTTATGTGCTTATTTGTAGCCTCGTGTTTTTTTAAGTCTTTAAGATTATTGGTGTAGTATTTACATTTTTGACATTCAAATTTTGGTTTACTTACAATTTTACTAGTTTTCTTTTCACTATTATAAATTATCTCATTCTTTAATTCTTTTTGGGATAAATCAGTATCATTATTATGCTTATTGTTCTTATTTGGAAACGGTGGACGACTATTCAGGTTTGCGTTTAATAAACTATAATAATGATGTTCCAATCTTAAAGCGTCCAATTTATTCGCACATTTCTCATTACATATCTCTATCATTTCCCAATTTTCCCAACCACCGTTTTTACGTATACAATCGTATACTTTTAAATTGTAACTATCGCGGTTTTCATTAACACAATTCATTCTGTGAGAATATTTACGTTGAGTAAAGTTTGTTGTATGTCCAACATAAACATCCTTTATGGGTTCGTCCTTACAAACCAATTTGTAAACAATTGTATTGGAATAATCAATGTTATTCTTTGGCATTGGTTTTATAATATTATTGGACATTTGTCTTTATCTTATTTATAGATAAATCCCTAAATGAAATCTTAAAAATGATTTTTATCCATGTAAAAATTATTATTCCTAGTAAAATTATTTAATAATAAATCCTTGTAAATTAATCCGCAGTATAATATACATTCCGCAGTCCATATTTGTCAATACATTTATTTAAAAAACACTCACATTTAGCACAGGGTTTAGAGTTAATAAAACTCTCAAATTTATCACCACGGCCAAACCGCATGACATACATATCCGCACCACGTAATTTACTCTTATCTCCAAGCACGCGAACAACATTCTCTTCAGCGTGTATATTCCTAGGCTCACGAATAAATGTATTATTAAACGTTTTATTTTGAATACTGCGGTATCCAATCCGGTTGGTAGCTTCTGCTATGACCTTTCCACGAGAAACAATTACAGCAACATGTAATAAACTATTTGCGTTTCTCATTTTGGTTGTTTTAGGGTCATCCATAAACTTGTCTAGTATTTCTGTAATTTGTGAGTTTGGCATAGATAAATACAAATCAAATGTTTATATTTATTTTTTTAGGAGCTTATTATATAATGCTCAAATCTGTTCGCGAAGTATTAATCTCTATTGTTGCATTATTAGTATTAGATGGAATTTACATTTATTTAACACACAAAATATTTGCCGACCAAATTGTTAATGTCCAACGTGTAGTAATGACATTGAAACCCATGGGTGCGTTAGTTTGCTACATATTATTGATTGCTGGTCTGAACTATTTTATTATCCAGCGTAATCGCTCTATTCCTGAGGCATTCTTCTTAGGTTTAGTAATTTATGGTGTATATGATAGTACCAACTATGCCACATTAAAAAAATGGGAAGCGAATGTAGCTATTATGGATACATTATGGGGTGGGTCTTTATTTGCATTAACAACTGCGATTACTTATTATCTTGCTTAATAACTAGTTTAGGTGCTGCTTTAGTTATATACATAATGGTATTCGCAATAATAGGTTTGAGAATCCCTCCATATTTCTCACAAAAATCTTCAATAGATAACTGTTCTACAGGATAGTTACCTATCAATTTATTATGCAATTCTTTGGACTGTTCGTCGGGTTCTAGACCCCAATGGTCATAAAATGCATCCAACAAATCATCATTGGGAAAATCAATATCTTGTTTTTCATCATTTGGCTCGCCATCATAAACCGTAATATGGTCTAACCAATAAGGAGACCTACAACCATAATATATCCAGTGGTACCAAAGGGGTACTTGATAATCGTCGCAACTAGTCTCAAATAGTTGGTTATATTGTCTGCGAATGGAATACTTACATACACGATTTAAATAGAACCGCGTCCTCCCTTTTTGAGGCAATATAGTAAGGTATTCTACTAAGTCGGTTTCTTTAAACTGAATTATAAATTTCATTTTAGAGGGCTCATGAACCATAGGTTTACAATCGTATGCCTTGTATTCTTTTAAAAAGTCGCAGATTTGATATTTGCGTGCGCACAAAGTCAATACAATAGAACCAATCAAACACTCAGTCTTGGTCTGTGAGAACAACTTTGTCTCTATTTCAGGATTTTCTGACTTATAATAGCTTTCATAAATTTTTGTTAAATATTCAAATGTATCATCTTCGTCACCACTATAATACAATTCATATGCCCAAAATAGTGCTTCTTTGGATTGCTTTTCTAACATAGCAATCAACAGTGATTGTTTCACATCTATTGTTGGATAAAGATAACGAGTCAAAACTAATTGGTCCATATTGGGTTTTGTTATTTATTCTTACCATTTAAGATAAGAATAAATCAATTTTTTTGTTTATACCAGATGTCTACCATAGAAATACCACAAAATTAAAGACAAAATGCTACCAACAACATAACCACTGCCTGCGCTAGTCAATGTCTTTCCCATTAAATAGTAAAACGCAAGAGGGAACAACACATAAGATAATAAAATATAAAAAGCCATCACGTACAAAAACGTTTGGAATTTGGACATATTTTCAATTTATATACTATACATATTAAAAACATAATAATCACTAAACAACGGCTAAAGTTCTATTTTGGATCAGTAAAATCAAATTTGTGAACAAATCTCTTATAAAACGATTTATACGTATTTTGTAACTTATCAAATCGCATATTAAACTTCCCATCCATAAAACGCTTATCAATATTCTCTACAATAACCTTATCTTGCAGCATCGTTTTCCACATTAAATCCTCAGATATTTTATCACCAATGGCATTCTGCATAAAATTACGATAAGTCTTCACAAAAAGCACGCTCTTATCATCGCTTACGGGTAGAGCAAACGTAATAACCGTACTAACGAATTCACCAAAAATTACACGGGCAACTGTGGTGTGCGGTAATATGAATTCATTCTCAATTGTGAGATTTTTAATACCATAGTATTTGCGAGCTAAAGACCTATCACCAGCCTCGTATGAATACGATGTCTTGTAGTGATGGGGGCCTACCAATCTGGGTGGGTGGTTCTCAATGGGCGCAGGATTTTTCGCATTACCAAACGTATGCACAAACCCAATATGCATGACATCCAATGAGTTCTCGCTCAAAATACGAGAATAACAGTTAAAATTCATCTTTAAAAACACAACAGAATCATTTCGTGCAACTTCTTCTTCTACAAATATGTTATCTTCTATAACAACATCGGTGCGATTTGCAACTAGGTCCGAATAGGTATTTAAATAGACCCACCCATGTTTCTCAACAATTTGATATTTGGTAACATCATAGATAGGAGATGGACGGAAGCAAATCCCGGGCACTTTCGCTAATGTTCCATTGGCATCAAACTCATAACCGTGGTAAGGACAAACAATATTATTATTGCAAACTTTTCCTTTTGACAATGACGCGCTTTTATGCGAGCACACGTCATCCAATGCAACGTAGGAACCATTTTTGTTTTTCCAGACCACATAGTTTTTATCCCATACAGTTACTTTTTGCGGTTTATTGACTACAAATTCTGAATCTATACCAACAACGTACCATTGTAAATCATATTTGTGCTGTTCTGTTAGCTCATGATAATCAAGTTTAGGATAATCAATAAATTTTGGCATTTCCGTCTGTTCTTGCGACATAGTCAATGCTTTACGAACCATATTGGGTAAAATGATACCAAAAGATCCTGCATGTTTTAAAACCCATAATAATGGAAGTAGAAATTTCAAGTTCATTATAATATATTCTGTGAATATCTTTATTTTATTTCGTTAATATATAAAATGGGAAAATCAACAACAAGTAAATCTAAATCAATGAACAGAAAAGGCAAGAGCATAAAATCAAAATCCTACAAAAGCCTTAGGAAAACAACCCATAATCGTAGTGAAAAAAGCGTCAGTAATGATAAAAAGTCACATTTGGTCCATGTATTCTTTGAGATGCTAAACACCGTAAAATTATATCATTGGAAGACAAAATCCTATGCACAACATAAAGCTACCGACGAACTTTATGAACGCCTTAACGAAAACATTGATAAATTCGTAGAAGTACTTTTGGGTAAAGATGAGAGCCGTATTAGAATGATAGAGAAAAGAATAACGGTTGTTGATTATTCAAACGTATCAGATTTCAAAGAGAAGATTTATAAATATCGTGATTTCTTGATGGGTCTCAATAAGCACTTTAATGAGAAAAAAGATTCGGATTTATTCAGCATTCGTGACGATATAATGGTAGACATTAATCAGTTTTTATATTTGATGACGTTTAACTAGGGAAAACCAAGGTTTTCCGTTCCTTGTCCCTTACCCTTTCCTTATCTTCATTTTTATATTCACTAAGCATTCCGTTTAAACTAGCAACATTATTTAATCCCGGTGGCCATCTTCCACATACCTCTCTATGTCGTAGATTCACCAAGTTGCGTCGCCCTTTAATAACTCTCTTACGTTCTGCATAGATTTTTTTCCAATGTCTTTGCACTAGTCTTAGCCAGTGGGTTTTCAATACGACAGAATAAGTCTCATCATCTAAAATGCAAAGTTTCATAATATGAACCCTTGCATTTTCAACGCGAACAATGCTATATTGTGCCAAATATCGCCGAACTCTTTCAAATTCATACTGAAAGAACACAATAGGTGAAACCGAATTCACCATCAACAACAAATCATTGCCGTCTGAGTACGTACGTTTAGTTAAACCAATGTAATAATGGTCATTCTCTTTTTCACTATATACATGGTGAGAATCCTCTTGATATATTTCATCATACTCCCAATCATTAAATTCTACTTGAAATTCTTCAAACACACTATCAGAATCACTACTATATTCATTATCTGTCCCACTGATGGATGAAATTTCAGAACCATTTAAATCATTCACAAAGACTATAGTTGAATCTGAATCAATACTGTCACTGTCACTGTCATTATACAAATCATAATTCACCATCTTAGATACATAAGTCGTTTATTTTATTTATGAATAATTTGGAACATAAGCAATCAATTTTTTGTCTATTTAATATATATATATGTCAACTTACAACACAACCGATAAAGATATACCGGTGCCTATAATTTCATCTAGTGTTCAATTAGTCGCTAAGCCAGCTGAAATTCCACCAACAACAGGAATAGGAGCAACATCAACCAAAGAGAAAATAGAAGTTAAGGTTAATCCAGTACAATATTATGTCAAAGCGTCCTTCATGATTACATACATTTTATTATTGACCACCGCCACAATAACATTTATTGAAGCAATGACAACAAAAATAGAGGCTGTCCGACATATACTTAATTTAGAAACATGCGTTTCAGTAGTTGCTGGGTATTTCTATTCTATTTTTGTAACCCAAATAGAAGGCTACAGCAAAGAAGGTAAAGAAGTAGATTGGTCCGACATAACCAAAACACGTTATGTAGATTGGACAATAACAACACCTCTAATGATCCTTATTTTATGCATTGTAATGGGAAGCAATATTGGTGTGAAAGTAGGTCTTCGCGCTTTAGCTTTATTAATAGTATTAGATATTTCTATGTTGTGGTTTGGATATATGGGTGAAGCCAACATCTTAAGTAGAAATGTTGCTACCTTCTTTGGTTTCATTCCTTTTGTAATAATGTTTTATTTAATATATGCGTGGTTTATTGTACCCAAATATGTATTTGCTAATATGGCGTTATTTATGACATATGTTGTATTGTGGGCATTATATGGTCTAGTGTATTTATTACCAGAGACATATAAAAATATTACAATGAATGTGTTAGATTGTATTGCCAAATGTTTTGTAGGTATTGGATTATGGTTATATTATAGTAAAACAGTTGCGATTTATTAAATACAAATATGAAAGGAAGGTTCTAAAGGAAACCATGGGTTTCCTTTAAACATATAAACTCTGCGACGTCAATACATATTTCAAGACCATCCCCTCAATTTGGTTCAATTTATACATTAAATCAATTGCACCAAGTGTTTCACAAACATTCATCAACTCCTTAGCCACCGTTACAATCTTCATCATAGCCTTTGTAAAATCGCCGATGGATATTTCCTTTTCACTTATAACACATTGAATAAAATACTTACATTCTTCCTCGGTCTGACAATCGCACCAATTCATTGAATAGTCTACCATATCAAATATCAATGCGCTTTCGTATTTGATTCCTGTTCGCAAATCCAATCCATTTTCCATAGATTCATAATTTTTATAAAAACCAACCATGTCATGTATCATCTGTTTCAACTGTTTATCTTCTGTAATAGGAATACTGTATCTTTGGTCACTGGGAATCTTAACGTCAGTGAAACAAGAGAAGAAACCGACTAATTGTTTGGGCCCAAAATCTGCAAAATATGCACTATCACACATTTTTTTAGAAATTGGCAACGGATGAACTTCGGCAATATTCGCAGCAATATTGCCTAGAGCAGTCAACTCGTAAATTTCGTCACCTAGGTGATTGATAAACCCTTCGTCCGCCATAATTTTACATATATTTTTAGTTTGTGAAAACACATACTGTTCCATATATTCAATAGAGTCCTTTATTTTGTAATACTCAATGTCCATATCTCTGAGTTCATTTACTTTTTTAACGTCTTCTAAAAGGGCGCGATGTTCATTGCGCATTTTTTCCATTTCACGCTCAGTTTCCTTGCGTTTTTTATTAACAACATGTTTACAAACTGTTTCCAATTCAATATATCTATAACAAACTTCCTTAGATGTCTTACTCATTTTGATAGTTTCCATCTTTTTATTGAGTTTATCTGTCAAGTCTTCCATCTCCGCTTTTTCTGCATTTATTGCTTTTGCAATTTCATGTGTAATCATACTCTTCTCAGAGAACTTATGGAACCCACTTGTCTGACCATTTTTCAATAGGTTCAGGATCAGACCATATGAAATATGAAACTTAGAGACCAATTTTTGCGGAACACCACCCAGCATTGTTTTATAATCATTCAGTGTCGGAACATTAAACAGATTATTGCAATGGACAACGTGACCAACAGTATCAATTCCACGGCGACCTGCTCTCCCAGCCATCTGCGTATATTCATGCGCCATCAAATAACGTTCAGAATTACCATCAAACTTCGTCAGACTAGTAAATATGGCAGTTCGGATAGGACAATCAAGACCAATTGCAAAAGACTCGGTAGCAAAGAGTAATTTAATGTATTTTTTGGAAATCATCAGCTCAACAATCTCACGTAGAATGGGAATCATACCTGAATGGTGAATACCAATGCCCTTTTCTAATAGTCCAACCACTTGGTTATATTCTGGTAACTGCAAATACTCTTGGTAATTTGGAAGCTTCCTAACAATCTGCTCACATTCTCTGCGAACAGTATATCCCACTTTACTATCATCTTCTAGAAGAGGCACCGTAATGTCTTTGGCACAGAGTTCAACATGTTTACGCGAAAATACGAACGCAATAGCGGGGAGCATGTCGTGGTCACGAAGAAAGAGTGATAGTTGATTCAAAACGTTTTTACGTTTCATGTCCACGTAATTATTGTCTAGAAGTTCACGGACTTTTACAATGTTGCGATAGTCAGAATCCTGGAACCCACCTTTATGGTCTTGCAACGGAATCAATTTATTTGTTGTATTACGAATATAATGTTGAGTGGCCTTGTCTCGGACTACTTTGAAAATGGCTTCGGTAGTAGTTAGGAAACCATAATGGGATAGAGGTACAACACGGTGATTTGTGCTAGCAAGATAGACCTGTTTGTCAGTTTGTCCACGCTCACACCATTCTGCAAAACCAGCGGGATTATCTATTGTTGCTGAAAGCATTACCATTTGGATATGTGGAGGAAGCATCAAAATTGTCTTCTCCCACACTTGACCACGCTCTTTATCGTTAATATAATGCACTTCATCAAAGACAACGCAACCCAAATCATTCTGAACGTCTATCTGAAACTGAAGCCCTTCTTGGTTTGAAGCAGAAGCATCCTTATTACATACAAATAAATAATTCATGAGAATCTCGGTAGTCATAATAAGAACATCCGCATCAGGATTGGTCTTAATATCACCAGTCAACAATCCAAACGAAATCTCAGGATACTTCTTTGTAAATTCATAATATTTTTGATTAGAAAGAGCCTTGATAGGACTGGTATAAATCACCTTTTTCCCAAGACTAGTGAAATGCTGGATCGCAAACTCTGCTGGAAGAGTTTTACCGCTCCCCGTATGCGCAGTAACCAAAACGTGATGTCCTTCAATGATAGCTTCAAGCGCATGCTTTTGGAAAGGGCTAAGAGGGTACGGGAACCTATTAAAATAATCCGCATATTTCTCATCTTGTTCAGTAGGGTATTCATTGGAGCAAATTTTAACCATGACGTAATAAATATAATATTAACTGTTTATTATAGTTATTCAATCAATTTTTTGATTGCATACAGGACATTTCAGATTTTTCTCATAATATTTTTTATTGAGACAATAACAATAGTTACAAATCATTGCACCGCAAACTTCGGCAGGACAAAATAATGGATTTTGATTGGGTTTCAATAGAAGTGCTTCTTCGTTCATCACTTTAATCCAACATCCTTCTTCGTCTTTCTCAAGATTCTCATCTAAATATTTGCAAAGTTCTTCATCCATTTTTTTCTTTTTTATATTATATTCTTTTATGTACCTAGTTAATATAAAATCCTTTTCACACACACCACACTTCATGTATAATATATATAATATTTTTTTATATATTTTACCACATTTTATAATGGTTCTTTGCTATCATTCTCCAATCTACTGTAGTGAATACACTCACCAAGAGTAAAATACGAAATCGCAGCAGAAATACCAAGAAGACATAAACATACACCAGCACAATCACACATTTTTATAAAACTAATATATAATACAATTTATATTACATATTACTAAACATCCCGCTGCATATATCCAGTAAATTACAATTGTAATTAAAACAGTACTATTCTAATACTCTTTAATAAGTGCAATTTTGGCACTATGGTCTTGCGTATTAAACGCCGAGTTTTGGTGCACCCTATGTTTCACTAGTACATCCTCAAAATTATAAAACCGTTTATTGGCCCTACGCAACCTGACCCATAGCTCATAATCTTCCACTCCAGCAAACTCCTCTTTCCAATGCGCAAGTTCCTTTCTCAAGACAGCACTGCTATTAATTACAGGATTCACCAATTTAAAATTAAAATCACTGAAGTCGCCATCAGGAATTTGAGGAATGACACCCTCCAAGTTCTCAAAATAAACACACTTTGTTCCAACAACATCATATTGGTTTTTACGCACTAATTCGGCTTGAACCGCCAACTTAGTGGGGAGCCAAATATCATCTACATCCAAAATCGCAACATAATCATACTTGCATAATGGAATAATAGCATTCAATGTATTGGCCTTGCCTTTTATATCATTAAGGTCATAAACACGGATACGTTCATCTATGCTCGCATAGTCTTTCGCAATTTTAAATACGAATGAATCTGACTCATGCCCATTTACTGCTATAATTAGTTCCCATTCATGGAACGTTTGGTCTAAAACCGACTGAACAGATTCGCTGATGTATTCTATACCATTATATACGGGCATTAAAATGCTAATCATTTTACGTAAATATATACAACATTGTTGTATATCTTTATTTGATTTTGCGAATAAAGATTATTATTATGGCATGATTACACTTTCATCAAACGGATTTTGGCTTAATCTGACTACATTAATATTGTCATAACAGAATTTGCCTATTTGTAAAGTTAAATACGTTCTATGGTCAACGACATTAAATTCTTTATTATTGTAATATAAAAATCCCCGAGATAATCTATCTTTATAATGAGTAAGAAACATATTTACCTCCTTATCGTTATGTAAAAAAATCCGATGAATCATGAAATAATCTTGTGAATTCATCAATAAATTGGACTCGCAATCGTATAAATTTTCTTCTTTCAAATTATGACCAATGTCCAATAATACGGGCAAATGCTCATCAAGTGCCCAACTTAAAACTACTCTTTGTAACATATATATTGCATATTTACGTAAAAGTATTTATATTGTTTTACAACAATAACCTCTGAAATAGAAACCAATTATCATACCGCCCATCTTCTTCCTTACACAGTGCAAATTTATCCAAGTCCGATAACACACAATCCACTAAAATAATTTGGTCGTCTTTCACTAAATAGCCATTCTTAAAATATAATGCAAGTTTTTGGTCCATTGTATTGCGCCACCATTCTACCCGAGATTTATGACAAATAAAAAATCCACCAGCAATAGAAACTTGATGTGCAGGAATTGGTGTTTCTGGCAATCCATGTTGATTTTTATTATTAATAATATTCATAAGCGCGCCCATATATTCTGGATTGTTGTTTACACATGCATAATATATTTTTGCAGGGTCTAGTCCAGAAATTTTATCGGGGTAAGGCCAATTTACCAACTGTTCCCGAGTCAAATCATTGGGTCGTCCACGAAAATACCCAATATCACACCAGCCATAAAAATCCGTATCAAAATATTTATTTCTCATTGTCTGATAAACAAAATGTATTTTCTCGGACCACAACATATTTAACTTCCAGTCCACACGATCGCGTAACAAATCATTCCTATGATGGTTTAATATCCAATCTTCGCGATATTTATAGGTATAAAATTGGTTATGTGGTTTTATAATGATTTTAATACGATGATTATCGTCATATTTTTCCAGGATTTTGAATCCTTCATAATCACAATAGACTACCAAATTATAATTGTTAACATTAGAAAGAATATTGTCTATCCATTGGTAATATACAGAGGGGTCAAATTTGGCTTTAAAATTATACCAACAGGTGGAGAAAGTAATAGACATTATATATATTTATAAATAATGTTTTTAAACCTTTGTAACAATAGTTTTTAGACAGACGAAACCGAAGGACTAACGGTTTTTTTAGTTTTATTCTTTAATTTTAATTCTTTTATTGCTCTTACTGACAATTTTTTACCCTTTTTCTTAGTAGCGCTTTTCATTCTAGAACAAACGAAATTCATATTACGAAAATATCCAGGTTTACATTTTCTAGATAATTTTTTCTTATTTGGATTGTATTCCAAGTTCATCATATTTTTTATTTTTGAACCATAAAGCGCATTTACTACTTTATGCATTTCACGAACAGTCATAGTATCACGTGACAATTTTTTATCAACAGTATTTCTTAAGAATAGTCCGAGAGCAAATCTAAATGAGCGATTTTCAACAAGTATCTCATCATCAGTTAAATCAAAAGTTGTAGAAAAAGTATCTATCTTTTCTTCTTTTAACCAATCGCTGTCATGTTTTTCGTGTTGTTTCTCAAAATGTTTAAAATATGAAGTGAAAGAGTACATTGGGTCGCCATAGTTTTTATCAGATTGCTCAAGATCTGTATTTACAGGGTCTCCGTATTTAAATTCACCGTCTTCATTAAGGTCTGTGTCAACCATTTCCCTATTTTCATAAAGCCTATTTACTATTTCGGGTTGGCACAATATTTTATGTAGTTCATTGGGGTCTTTAATTCCATAGTGTTGCGCTATCATTTCCTTTGCTTTTTTATATAATTCATAATTTGAATGTCTAGACGCAAATCCTAAGAAGTCTTTTAAATAGTTTTCTTCTTCTTTTTCTTCATTGTCTTCTTCTTTTTCTTCTTCTTTTGTGCTTTTTCTATAAGTGATAACTCCGCTATTGTCAATATAATAAAATAACTTATAAAAAATTAAGAAAAAATACGCCTTTATTTGTTTCCAAGTATTTGTATTAAAATCTATTTTTTTTTCAAGTGACTCGTTATAGTTCGTAAATAAATCGTCAACGACCCCCTCAATTAAATCCATATTTTCAAGGTCTATTATTTGAGATTGAATAGCTGAATTACCACGAGTTATATTTGGGTCTGACGTATCTAATATTTCACGCATTATTTCAATAAGGTCTAACGCTTTGCACCGTAATGTCATTTGAGGCACAAAATCCACATCACCTATTGTTTTTAACTTCATAGTATTCACATCATCGTATGTGTCCATGTAAAATAAATTAGTATTTGGCTTACGATATAAACATCGGCTATCTTCAATGTTACCAATAGGTGTATACATACGTTTGGCATTATCATTAATCATTAAGGTTCCTGTAATTGTTTTTAAATCAGCCAAATGGTCAATAATGCGCGAGCATGCGTCAACGAATGTGTCTATAATAACGTTGGGGTTTTCTTTTTTCGGATTATAATAAGTTACAACATACTCAACACCAGGAAAAGTTTTGCATGAATCGGTTATGTCTTCCGAGAATTTTAAATCTAATTCTTTACCATGCTTTGTTTTGAAAACAAACATATCATTTTTGGGTATAGTTAATTTTTTGCATAAGTCGTTTACCATTTCACCGAAGTCACCGTCTCCTATGTCATTTGTTACGTTAAATTTAATTGATTTTTTATTATCGGTTTTACGGTTTTCATAAAAATATTCTAAATAAGATTCGTTTTCATGTTTTGCTAGTTTATCTAACATGGTCTCTTCTTTTTCAGCTTCATATTCTTCCTGAAAAGCTTCCATAAATTCTCTTTCCTCTTCGTCCATATCTTCTTCTTTAACACTTTCATTAAGATTAAGTTTTTTTTCCTGTCCTATAGGAATGCGAACTAATAAATAATTGTTGTCAACCTCAGTAATACTTTTCAATTTCATCTTATCTTTCAATACTCTTAATGCCAAATCTGAATTAATAAGCGAATGTTTGTTTTTATGCAACGACAATTTTGTTATATCATGTGTTTCAAATTCATATCCAATACTTAATATTTTTTTAAATGTTTTGTCTGATATTAAACTTCCACCTAAAAACATATCTATACATTAAAAAGATAAATAATTCTATGGGGAACCGTAGGTTCCCCCCCCCCTCCCTTTTGTTTGTACATATTGTTATTTGTTTCATAGCATTTTAACTAATTATATTTTTAATGAAAAAGTATCAAGGTACAAAAAGGGGGGGTAAGGGGAAAAGAATGGTCCGTAAAAGCTTTGCGGGTCGGTTCCTTAATGGCGCGTTGCGCCATAAGGTTGAAACCACGTAGTGGTTTCTGACCCCCTGTTAGTAGCTCCAATGAATTTCAAATATAGAAATATAAGGTGATTTAGCGTCCATCCACTCCAAAAACTCTTTGAAATCATTATGGTTTGTTTCATTCCAATAATCATCATCCAATAGTTCATTCTCTATTTTAACAGCATTCCAATCTGGATAGAAATGCAGAAAGTCTTTTGGACGTGCAGTGAACATATCACCATTAAAATTTTTAATATATGATTTAAACTGATTACCTCGCTGTTCAATATATTCAAGATATTTCTCTGGAATTTTAAATTCCTCTGGGTCATATGTTTTTTTATCTAGAAATCCTTGGTTAATAAAATTCACATACGGCATTCCTGTTTTCTCATCAATGCTTAATGTGAAACTAATTGTTAGGTCAAACCCCATGATAATCCTTTACTTTTACTTTTTTAAATATTCGTATCAATTAATTGCGTTATTCAATTTTTCAAGAGTGTAATTGCTGAGCGGATTGATTTCTTTTGATAGCGTTTCTAGAATCCATTTGTTGTTGTTGTTGTAATCTTAAAGATTCCATTGTTGTTACAATAGATTTATTCATATACATAAATGTACAAGTGTTTGTAGTGAATGTTTGCGCTGAGCTAAAACATTTTCCATTTCCACAAACAATAAGAATATTTTCCCTTTGCGGCATTTTTTTAATAAAGACAAAGAAACGTATGGCGACATCAATTTTTTTATATTCAGATACTATATATTTTAGACGAAATGGATTTGCAAAATAGAGATGATAAAATATTAGGTGTTCCTATTGGTGTATATTATGGACAAAATGAAAGAGTAGATGAATTAAATAATAGAATGGGAACTAGACATTTTCCAGATTCGCCCTTACAACCTAATTTTGACCCACGCTCTCTCCCTACAAAATATTCAAAATTCCCAATTATTAATCGCCGTAAAACTATGAATGAGCCAGTTGTACCTTATTTGGATTATAACCAAACCGTAAATTTCAATCCTGGAACTCATCGCGCTCCTCCTTCTGGTTTCCTCAACAATATAGACACAGAGACTATTTTAAGAAACCAAGCATTTGCATTGCAACGTGGTGGTGAGCAGGGTGTTTACATACCATCTAGTCAAAGTGAATTGTATAATTTACACATACCTAAGGGTAGTCAAAATGAAGAACAACCTCACCCTGACCTTTTCAAGAAGACAATACTAGACCAGAGACCACATCCTAATCTTCAGGGAAACGTCATTGGTCGTGAGAGATTCTTTAATCATACCCGAACCCAATTACGTGGATTAGATAACTAGTTAATTATACGAATGTTTACTACATTTGCATTATAAAAAACAACATATTTAAGGGAGGGGGGTAAGGGGGGAACCGTTGGTTCCCCCTTAAGAATATATATAATAATACTATATATGCTTAAGTATCTAACAAATATAGTAACAACAAGTAATCCGAATTTATTTTATTTGCAACTTTTATTGATTTTAGCAATAGTTTTTTTATTAATATATCTATACAAAGTTAGCGAATCACCATATGCCAAAAAACGCAGACAGCAAGAAGGATTTACACAAGAACAACCGTACGTGTTAAAACAAAATCAAAATATATATGACGACTTTTATGCAGAACTTTACGATGGTGTGAACAACCGTGACAAAATATGTCAACGTGAGCTCTTCCAAGTCATTAAAATGACTGAGGCCACAACGGCTAATAGTGTATTTTTAGAAGTTGGGTCTGCTACTGGAACAGTTTTAAAACAATTGGCTAACGCAGGATATACTGCATATGGTATAGATAAATCTGAAGCAATGGTAACACATACTGAGTCCAAATATCCTGATTTGAATGTCAAATCAGCAGATATCTTAGACCCGATGACTTATGAAAATAGCGTGTTTACACATGTATTATGTTTGAATTTTACTATTTATGAATTTGAGAATAAGCGCCAGTTTTTCAGTAACTGTTATTATTGGATGAAACCAAATAGCTATTTGATAGTGCATTTAGTAAACCCGACAAAATTCAGCACCAGAAAGTATTTGAAATTTAAAGGGTTTACAAGCAGACTTTTTGAGAATCTTTTACCAGAGACGCAATCAGAGCCCAGAGAGACAGAAATGCATGCCGAATTTGAGGATTGTAAATATCATGAGAAATATGAGACAGCGGTGGATAAAAAAACAGTTACGTTCACACAAGTTTTTACAGATAAAGTAACTAAGAATATCAGACAAAATGAACAGACGTTAAATATGGAAACTATAGACGAAGTTCTGGATGTTGCCAAGAAGTGTGGATTTATTGTTCATGCAAAGACATCTATGAAAGGATGTAATGGAGATGCTAATCAATATTTGTATGTTTTGGAACGCACCATGTAAAAAATGTCATTTGTGAAGATAGATAAAGAGATTGTGATAAAATTAATAATGAAAATTTTATCACTAGGACTATTAATTCTTATTTCTAATACTGAATCTACCAGAATAGTACCAAGAAAATTATGCAAAGATTGTAAATATTTTATAGCCCATAAAAAAGAATGTGCATTATTTGGAGATACGGATTTAGTAAATGGTAAACATGACTATAATTATGCTAAGAACGCAAGAAACAATGAGAACAAATGTGGTGAAGAGGCAAAGTTTTTTGAAGAGAACAATAATAAAATTATGACGGTTCCTTATTATTTTATTTTGAATACTGTAACGTATTGGCCACTAACGCCAGTAATAGCTTTATTTTTCATTTATATAAATGCATTGTACAAATTTACACATCCTGAATAAAAAATGTTTTAGTAGGGTTCGGAGGGAACCCCATGTTCCCTTCTCAAAATATATTAAATAATAATACATGATTGAATATATTTTATTAACAATATCATTAACCTATATCACTATTTACGCATATATTAAACTATCATTTCCTTTTTGGAATAATCAGCCAGTTTTCCACACGTATGATTACTGGCGTTTTTTCTACTATACGCCATTTTTAGTATATAAATATCGTCCTATGAAAACCAAATTCTGCGAATTCAACCAAATCAAAACCTATCAATATTTAGATTCAACCGCACAACAGCGCAAAGATGTTTGCCAATTGTTACAATCAAATTATATAATGAATGACCGTATATTGATAACCACGATAGATAAAGATTTAGATGCAGAATATACAGGGCATAGTGAGCCAGCATTTTTATCTATTTATAGTGAGAAAAAGTACGAATTTACAAAGATAGACCCCACTTTTGCTGCGCAGTACGACGATATCACAACTGCATTAAAGCCTATCGGTTGTGTTCTTTCAAAACCATTGCACTTTTATTATAGAGAATCAATGCAACATAACACATACACCGAAACACCAATATATTATATAGATGTGATTTGCGCCAAACGTGACCTAGACCAGAAGAAATTAAACAGACAACTCTTACAAACACACGAATATAATCAACGATTTAAAAACCCGAGCGTGCTATGTTCGCTCATAAAAAAGGAGATAGATTTATTTGAGGGGGTAATACCGCTAATAGAGTACAATACCTATGTGTTTTATTTACGAAATCTTACGATTCCGTCATTACCTGCCCATTTCCATATTACGCATATTGACATAGAACATACAGATATTTTAACCGATTTTTTATATGAGCAAACACACTTGGACCTAGCATTGTCAAAAAAACATTTTGATATTATGGTTTTATCAGATATGGGGAATTTGATAGCGCTGATTAAACAGAATCTGTTATATGCATATTGCTTGAGAAACGGCTCAAATATTTATGGGTTTTATTTTTTAAAGGATGCAAAAATGCAATATGAAGATATTGACGGAGATACATTGCAATTGGTTGGAAGTGTTATGAATTGTGATAGCGTCAAGTTATTTTACGATGGATTATTACATAGCATGCATGATATTGTAAAGAAAAAAAAGAGAAACTTGTCTCAATACAAGATGTTGTTATTTGAGGCAATTGGCGACAACACGATATTGTTACAATTGTGGCGTGAGAGAAACACACCAGTTTTTACGAATAAAACCGCATATTATACGTTTAATTTAATTTATCCAAGGTCACCATTACTGGCCGAAAGGTGTTTCATTTTATAAAATATGAAAAATTGAATTATATTGAATCAATAATTTAAAATAACATCAAGAACAATGACACTATTAAGCAAACTATTCCATTTTGTACTTTTGACATCTCAAAAGTACAATATAGATGAATCGCATGGACTTTCGCATAGTATGAATGTGCTTCGTTTCGCCAGTGAAATATACGAAACAGAAGTAAACACTCATCCGATTCTAAAACAACAAGAAAAAATTATTTATGTTTCGGCAGCGCTGCATGATATGTGTGATAAAAAGTATATGGACCAGGACCAAGGAATTAGAGAGATTGAGGAATTCTTAGCGGAAAATAAAATGACACCTCTGGATGTCAATGTTGTGAAACTGATTATATCTACTATGTCTTATTCTACGGTAAAAAAGCATGGATTCCCTAATTTAGGGCCTTATAAGAGGGCTTATCATATTGTTAGAGAAGCTGATTTACTAAGCGCATATGATTTTGACAGGTGTATGATTTATAACATGCACCGTCAAAACGGAGATTTTGATGAGGCATTTAAGGATGCATCTCATATCTTTGATATTCGTGTGATGAAGCATAATGAGGATGCTCTGTTTCTGACGAATTATGCTAGACAGAAATCTTTAGAATTGGAGACACAATCATTGAATCAAATTGCGAGTTGGAAGAGACTGGTAAAAAATCCTGTGTTAATGTAAATAATGACTTCTAATTTTAAACGTAACGAAACAGATTTATATAGTAGTTATGATAGAACTAATGTTATTACTCTTCCACTTAATCATTATACTATAGGAAATGCAGGTACAGATGAATTAGATGACCATTTTTCTTTGTATGTGCATGGAACTAGATCTAAATCTTATTTTTTAGAAGGTGGAACTGACCTTGGTTATTATTTTCAAGTAGACAGCGTTTTAAAAGTAATAGAAATTGGTGCTTATGTTAATTCGATAGTAGGAGGGACGGCTAATAATGCGAAATATGTGAATGCCAAATGGATATGGCCGAGTTACACTATGCAAGGGATTAATGACGGATATACATTTTGGTTTTATTATACATTTTATTACAGTGGAAGCGCAAATACTGGAACTATTTATGGAGCATGTGACGATTACGCTTATTTATATTTTAATAGTACAGCCATAGGAACTTTAAGTGGCGCATACGCTACTACTGGAGCAACGAATAGTTATTCCGTAAGTATTGTTAATGGATTAAATTATATAAGAATAGCTGCATATAACGGAGGTTCAACTAGCGGATTCACTTGGAGAAGATTTTCTAATTACCATAATGAAGCTCCCGGTTACGATGCTACAGCTACTCTCACCAATTCAGGTAGTGGTGTAACAAACTTTACTAACGTTTCAACTGCAACTAGTGGAGTTCAAGCTGTTAATGGCTCTGAAAATTATTCTATTTTTTGGTATGGTTATTTATTGTCGGACTTTACTGGAACATGGACGTTTGGATTAAACTCTGATGACGGTAGTTATTTGTGGTTGGGAGATACTGCGTCAACTGGATACACAGTAGCAAACTCTCTTATAAATAATGGAGGTCTACATGGACCGACACTCAAAACCGCAACAAAAGATCTTGTATCTGGTACAAGTTATCCCATACGTATTATGTTTGGCGAGTATACTGGTGGTGATGATTGTCAGCTTTATTGGAATAGAAACAATAGCGGTAATAGTTATGATTTTTCTGGCAAAATTTTTTCAGGTATATTTAATCCAGCAGGATTAATAGTATCTCTTTATGATTCAGTAAGTACAAACATTGTGAATTCAAATGGAAATTGGGTTTATAGTAAAACTGCTTCTCCTAATAATACATCAACTACCTATAGTAATACTAGTGGAACATTAACATTTAATTCAACAGCTACCTAATTTTTTACTAGTTTCATGAATAAAAAATTGAAAAATGCTTTTCAAAAACAGATTAAAGAAATTCCGTGTTATTTTCCTAGTCACAGTTACTCAGCAAAAATGTCCGCCATGATTCAGGCACTTGATTCCTTTACGCCTTTGCCCGTTCCTTTGCCCGTTCCTTTGCCAGCGATAGCGCCTTTACCCGTGCCAGCGATAGCACCTTTGCGCATCGGTGAGAATGGTCACGCCGAACTAGATTGGCAAAGGGACGGGTCCAAGGATCTGCAGGAGAAGATTGTCCAGTTTGATTTCCAGTGCGTGCGCACTGACGCCACCGGTGTAGCTAAGCTCGCTATCGTTCTGGACGACCTTCTACAAGAGCTAAGTTCGTCTACTAACTCTGACAAAAACGAGCTTTTGGTTACCCTCTACAAGATCATCGGCAAGACGCGGGACATCAATGGTGGCAAGGGTGAGTATACACTCTCCTACATGATGATATTGGTTTGGTACAAGCACTACCCATCTCTTGCGTTGTCTGCTCTGCAGTTCTTCGTAATAGACCCCAAGGATATTTCCGCAACTTTTGATTCGCAGGAGCCATATGGTTCTTGGAAGGACATTAAATACTTCTGTAAGTACCTTCTTGACAATGGCGGTAACACTCAGCATGATCTGTTCATAGCATGTGTTGATGGCATCAACACTAATATTCGTATAGATGATGAAACGTACAACTCAGCAGAGTCAAAGAAGAATCTCACATTGGTTTCAAAGTGGGCACCTCGTGAGGGTTCCAAGAAGTTCGGCTTCATGTACGACGCACTTGCAACAGATTACTTCCCCCAGTATATGTCCAGCGCCAAGACCGATATATCCAAGGTTAAAGCATTGAATAAGTGTCGCGCTCAGTATCGTATGCTATGCAGTAAGCTGAATCGCCACCTGGATACTGTTCAGATTAAGCAGTGTGGCAAGAACTGGGCCAGTATTGAGCATGCCAAGACCACATCTATTACGATGGCAAAGCAGCGCAAGGCCTTCTTGAATAAGAAGGCTGGAAACAGCGATCAACGCACAGAGGACCCTGACCGTATTGAGTGTGCAGAGAATCTCCGGGCTCATCTGGAGAGCCTGAAGAAGGAGGGTAAGGAGGTCAAGGGTAAGCACGTGGCGCTTCCCGATTTTACCAAGCAGGCATTGGATCTGTCGGTTTTTAGTTACAATCAAAGCAAGCCTGGACACATCATTAGAAAGAGTGAGGAGGCAGATATTCTTAACTCACAGTGGCGCGACAACAGTAACAAAAAGAATGCGAACGGTCTTGGTCCCATGGTCGCAATGTGTGACCTATCTGGCTCTATGTCTGGGGACCCCTTGGCTGCTGCGATTGCTCTTAGTTGCCGTGTCGCTGAGAAGTCGGTATTAGGGCGCCGTGTCATGACCTTCTCTACTGAGCCTTCGTGGATTAACTTGGATGAGAAGACCGACTTTACTGACATGGTTATGGAGATTATTGCTAACAATAGTAATGCTGGTTTTAATACCGACTTCTACAAGGCACTTGACTTGATTCTAAGCGCAATTGAGCAACATCGGGTTCCTCCAACCGATGTGGAGAACATGGTTCTTGCGATCTTCTCGGATATGCAGATTGACGATTGCCTCTGTTTCCGGCCTGGTTCCACTAGTTACATTCATACTGAGCAGCAGACGGAGCAGGCATACCATAAGTGGTCGGTCATGCATGAGCAAATCAAGACCAAGTACGCTGAGGTAGGTATGCGAATGTATGGGCAGCCTCTGAACCCTCCGCACATCCTCTTCTGGAACTTGAGGAAGACCAATGGTTTCCCCACTATGTCTACTGAGGCTGGTTGTTCTATGATGAGTGGGTTTGACCCGACCATCTTGAACATGTTCTGTGAGATGGGTATGGAGGCGCTGAAGGAGATGACACCTTACAAGACTCTGCTCAACCTTCTGGACAATCCTCGGTATCTGCCAATGGAGACAGTTATTCGTTCGGCACTTGTAATCACGTAAGAGTGTAAGCATGTAAACAATTTGTAAAATGTTTTATAAAAATAATATAAAGAATAATCGTTATATATATTAAGTCAGAACCTAGCACCCATTTGTCCAGTACAAAAAAATGGTTCATACAGCAAAACACTTTAAAAAATATTTAGAACGTAGGACGTAGGCGGTTGAGGGTCAATTGTACCAGGACCCAAGAATAAAGGTAAAAATGAAAATAGTATCGGACAGCAATAAAATAAACCAATGTTTTTATTATAAAAACAGCCAGCTAATCTTCAAACATTGAAAATATGTAAGAAATTAGTAAACGTTAAAAACCGATACTAGCATTAAAACATTACCCGCTCAAAATATAACCCATTCAAAAAATTTACATATTTTTTATGAAAAATTCAAAAACTTTTTCATCAAAACATCATCTAATATATTTTCCAGACCTAGAAAATGAATCCACCACAAAAATAATAAATACACCCAAAAAAGTATACAGAATAAATTCCTCGGTGATATTGTTTGTTTTTTCATGGCTCTGTTCCTCCAATAGGTGCACCATATAGTTTATTTTTTCCATCAATTTACTATCACTAGACCCTTGGTTAATACCCATATTCGCATAATATGGTTTGTTTTCTAATTGCTGAGGAGGTTCATAACTACGTTGATAATTGCTTAAACTGGCTGAACCACTGTTGTTCGCACCATAGTTTCCAGCACTCTTCATATCATTAGATGCTTGCAAATAAGAGGGTATATTGGCAACATAAGGTTTTGATTCTGTATTATCACTATTATCTTTTTTCACATTTAATGATGGTGGCGATATAGGTGCGAAACTACCCATTTTGTTATCAGCTGGCTGAATATCAGAAGAAGTCATCTTGTTTAATAATTCGTTTACCCGAATATTACGTTTCTCTAAAGATTCTTGATGATCATCAATATTACTAGGTTGCATTTTATTTAAATTTTCGGTTTCGCCTTGATAATCAACTTCGCCTACACCATCTGGTCTTAATTTAACAGTCTTTCTCAAATTCATACTAGATTGTCGTTTTTTAGGAGTATCTTCATTTGTCCATGTAGATGCGGATGTTACTAAAGAAGACATTTTTATATTACAGTTTACTTAAAAAATCAATAGATTTTATTTTTACGCCCTTTCAACAATAAATTCTATTAAAATGTGGTATTTGTTTTTCCAATAAAATAGCAGTATTATATAAATAATATGATATACACAGTAGCTCAATTCATTCCAATTCTTGTTTTGTTTTTATTAATTTCATATTTTAAAGAGATTGCCAAATTTAGCAATACAGTTTTAGGGAAATTATTAGCAATATGCATTATTGTATTTTATACATTTCTTGATAAGTTATTAGGTGCACTTGTTTGTCTTATGTTAATCTTCTATTACCAGTCAGACACGGTTGAAACTATGCTAAACATGGACAACGATTTGACTGATTCCAATGATTTGACCGATTCCAATGATTTAGAAATTAATCAGCATATGACAGAAGACCATGTAGACGATTATGTTTACTTTGATAAGGATAACCAGAAGAAAAAAGAGGGAATGGTGAATTACGAGAGTGGTGGCAATAAAGATATATTAATTACGAATGATAAAATGCAAAATGAGTTTAGAAAAAATAACTGTGTCAATGGAGAGCTTACAAATAAAGGGGTGTCAGTGAATTATGAGATGACAGAGCATGTTTTTCCTGAGGTTAAATTTAGAAGAGGGTTCTGTAATCCATGTTTAAAAGACTGCGAATTTTCTATTATAGAACAAAAATTAGCATTGGAAGACAAGTTGAGGATACCTTTACAAATAAAATAATGTAGACATTGGCAGGTCTCTAGAAAAATATCCGGATTAAGTATAATGGGTAAGAAAAATAGACAAGAGAAACAACCACAAAGTAAGAATATATTAACACAGTTATTTAGTTATCTACACAACAATATTCAGGCAATAAACAACAGTAAAATCTTCGCTGGATTAATGATTATAACATTAAATATTGTGTCTAAATTCGCCAATTTTAAATTAAGTAAAACATTAGAATCTTACTTCAAATTTACCTTTAGCAGACAGGTCCTAGTTTTTGCAATTGCATGGATGGGTACTCGCGATATTTACATTGCTCTAATCATGACTATTCTTTTTGTTATTTTTACAGAATATCTGTTCCATGAAGAAAGCAGTTTTTTCGTATTATCCGAGGAATTCAAGGACTATCATATTAGTATGTTAGATAACGAAACTAACAATACAAACATAACAGAAGAAGATGTTAAAAAGGCCAAGGCCGTTTTAGAACGTGCAAAACAATTAAAAATGATTTCAGATGATAATGATTTTAAGAGTTATACTTTTTAATCCGATAACAATAATGTTTATGAAAGAAACATTATTATTAGTAAACAATTATAATATTCGCATTATATAGATAGATTATGTCAATACAAATAGACCCGAAACAATTAAAAATTACTTTAGACACGAATATACCTATTGGAAATAACTATGAGAAAGATATTTTAACATTTGGTACATTAATAAGTGACAAATTAAAAGAAGTTCGTATAACACCTACCCAATATCCATACTTTACATATCAGGTAAAATATGACGAATCAGTTCTTGGTTTTTATGCTTATGATGAGGTAGTGAAAACGTTTTTTAAAAAAGAGTTATTTTTAAATAGGCTGTGCAATAGCAGTGATATTATAAAAGCGGAAGAAAACGAGAGCGACCCTAATGTATTAAAAAAGAGAAGAGAAAACATGGATAATAACGTTATGTTAATGCTTAAATATTTATTGCCTACAAAATGGCCTGTGGTGAATAATCATTTTAGTTCATACGACATGTTCAAGATGAAAGACCCTATGAATACTTTATTCTTTAACCCATTTCTTACTAGAAATTATGTTAATTTAAAATTATCAAGTGGGGCTTATAGCTTAAAAAAGGTAGTATGGTTGAATGACATTATTAATTTGGTTGACATTAACACTCTAGAAAATATTAATACACTAGCAGCTAATTATTCAAACAATGATCTAATTAAAAACAGAGATACTCATGATGAATTGATGGGTAAAATAAAAGAATGTTATGAAAAAAAATGTGATATTAGCGAATTAACGTATCTTGGAATGCTTATAAGAAGTGACCCATATGAAATAGTTGTAGACGTTGAATTATTTGAAGGTGAAATGAAAGACGGTGATGAGAAAGATGTTAAATGTCCATATTACAGTGATTATTTGGGTGAGCAATTAAAGGAAATAATGAGACCAAATAGGAACCCAGTTCGTGGAAAATTACCGAAAAAACCATTGTTTTCAATTACAAGCAAAATTTCAAAAAAAAAGGGTTTTGTAGAGAAAGAAGAGCTAGATGAAAAAACAAAGGCAAAACGTAAAGATGAAGATGCTGAGTATATTGAGGTTGATGAGGGAGAGCGAAAGAAATACGAACTTTATAGTAAGAAATTTTTTGAAGAGGAGCGCCAGGGAAAACTACAAGCAAAACTTAAAAAATACGATATCAACCCTAAGGGATTTTTTATCTATTTATCAGAAGATTTAACGCCTATTATTAAGTATATTAATTCTGAACAGCGAGAAAACCCCGGCAAGGATGATAAACCTAAAACAACAGAAACTTTGGAAGATTTTAATATAAAAGAAAAATTGGAGTTTCCTAACTTTTCAATAAACTCAAATCAAAGACCAGAGACCACTAAACCTCTAAATATAGACGAGTTCGTTGAAAAGAAAATAGCTCAATATTCAGAAAGGAAAAAAACAGATAGGTCGTTTAAAGAAAGGTTTGAGGAAGAGAAATTTAAACTAACATTGGCTAAAAAATTTGTTTACAGTATAGCGTCTCAAGCCAAAGCCCAATCCCCACCCCCACCTAAAAATATAGGTGGTAAAACACAAAAACGTCGTAGAATAAAAAAGAGATACACTAGAAGACGATATTGATATTGTTTATTTACTTCTTATAGAACTTGGCCTTTCCATCCTTGAATTCACCAATCTCATCACCAATCTCTTCGTCAGAATCAATCTTGTAAATCTTGCCATTTTCCTTGTTTGTTGTGTAATATGACTTGCCTGATACAGTAACTACAAATACTTCCTCAGCCTCCTCCTCACCAGCATCTTCAGCATCTTCAGCATCTTCAGCATCTTCCTCTTCCTCCTCCTCACCAGCATCTTCCTCTTCCTCTTCCTCACCAGCATCTTCCTCATCACCAGCTTGCGCAGCCTCCTCCTCACTAGCTTGCGCTTCCTCCTCACGAGCTTGCGCCTCACCTTCCTCTTCCTCACCAGCTTCCTCTTCCTCTTCCTCTTCCTCAGCTTCCTCTTCCTCTTCCTCCTCATCAATTTCATAAACAATATTAATCTTTTTGGTTTCGTTTTCAGGGGCTACAAATACAACTTCATCATCCTCTTCCAATGTTTCACATTGGACAGGAATACTATCCTCCCTTTCCTTTTTAATCTCTACCTTAATAGAAGGGCTGTAGCCTCGGCAATCACACCGAAACTCAGGAAGAGAATAAATCAAAGACTTCATAGACTTGTTCTCCTTTCTAAGCTTGGCATTTTTTCTCATAAGTTGCCGAACAATGGGCAAATTCAAAAGTGCGACGTAATTTTCCTCAATAGAACTCATGTTGTTAGATGCTATTCAACAATATAAAAATAAACGAATCAATTTTTTATATTGTTATCAAAAATTGTTTCAGATGGAAACCTCCGGTTTTCTCTACCATTTAATATGATTCCATTCACAAGGAAACATATCCTGAACATCATGTCCGGCTTTCGGACCAAACCAAGTATGCGGATAACAAACAAACTTGCCAGGACTATCGTTCAAATATCCTGCCCACCAACTGAATGAACTATTTGCGATAATATTATTATCACAGCAACTCATCAACAACAACTGTTTCCAATCTTCAATATTGTCATTAACTTTAACAAACTCAACCGCATCATATTTATAACGCAAACGTTGTATATGAGAATTCACAATATCATTATCCTCTTTTTCACAGAAATAAATAACACGATATGGCTTGGTAAACGGTCTGTACAATAAAATATTAAACATAGAATTCTCATAATATTCATATGGCATAATAGGGTGATAATCCTGCTTCTCTTTATAATCCCCCAAACGGAAATGCATTGAAATTGTAACATAGTTTGGGTCAAAATATTCGGAATATTGGGTTTTAATATCTTGTTGTTGTTTGTGTATATTTAAAAGTGCAATGATATGGTCTTTTTTATCCTCAAAATAATTATAACTTTGATAATAACCAAACAACATTACGTTCTGGTTTATCAACGGCACTTCTTTATAATGATGATGAGGCTCTCTATATTTTGGTAGTAGCATCAACTGTTCATTTGTATATTCTATATTATCATTTGAAGTGGTGGTTTTTTTTATTCCTGATAACAACGTATCCCAATAGGTTGGACGAGAGATACCAACGTCTAATGTCTCAGAATAAGGCAAAACCATCTTTCTACGATAACGTATACAATAAGCCATTGTTGTAAATACTTGGAACAGTTGGTTTCCTAAGCCACCCATCAAAAAACATGATACGATATTTGTATTTTCCATCTAACTTTATTGTTTTAATTAAACAATATAGTTTTATATTCTTTGTTAAAACATTATTGGCTTTATTGCGCTAAGCCAAAATTTTCTTTCATAATACTAGTCTTACTAGGACCCTTTTGTTTCTCACTTTGTTTCTTTACTTTATATACTCCATTTTGCACTGAACTTTTCCCTCCATAAATATTCATAATAAAATCTTCACTGTCTTCATGAAGTTCTGGTAAAATCCGCGTCATAGGTTTATCTATCACCAGCAACATATGCTCTGTCTTCAACAATTTTCTGTATTCTTGTATAGTTAGATTACCATAAAACTTATCTAATAAAAAGTATGGGTTAGGAGCGGGCTTAATATTCTTCTTAAAATCATAGATTTTGCTGTATATTTGATTCAATAAATGATACCGTTCAAATTTGGTAGAATCATCAATGTTCTCCTTCATTAAAAATGCCACAGCGCATTCTGGTCTACAAAAAGAGCCGTAACCGAACAATTGGCCGTCAATATCGTGTTTTGGTACATAACATGATGGATTATCATAGTCGTATGTGCACCAAAAACACGCGGATTTCTTATCTGGATTTGAATTTTTGTATAATTGTAATTTTAGTTTCTTTAATTTCATATTTACGTCTTTAATATTAATGTCATCATCTTCCTCTTTCTCACCTATTTCTATTTTTAAACTACAAGATTGACAAACATTTTTATTAATAATCTCTTCACCGTCACATTCATTATAAGCGAATTCTTTTTGCTCATTTTGCGCAGTTGCGCTAATTTCGTTAGATTTGTATTCTGCAAACATATTTGCGTTATTAGAATTGTATGTCATAATGGTTGGAGGAATAACTGGATTATAAGATAATGGGTCAGTAACAATTTGGTTTATTTGATTATTATGCTCGTTTAAATCTAACATAGAACACTTCAAATGTAAAATAACATTTGTTACAGGCTTTACGAATTCCTTCTTCTCTTGTGGTTTCTCAATAAGTTTACCACCCTTCGGCTTTCTACCACGCTTCTTCGTGGTTGGTTCGGTACATTGTACCTGTTGTTGTGATTGTACTATGGTTTCTTCTGGCTCCTCAATAATAATTGTAATGTTGTTAGATAAGACAGAAGTTTCCTTCTTCTTCCTTCCACGCTTTTTTTTAATCACTTCACTATCAGTACTCATTGACTACCAATTATTGTAAACAATGACTATTATTTTTTATATTGTTTAAAAAAACAAAAAATGGATATTATTTACATAATGTATAACATATTAATATTTTACATAGCTTCCAAAGCTATTTCAAAGTCAGTGAAAGGTATCTTTGTAAAATTTTCGGTTACGTAACAACTTCGGCAAAGAGGAACATAATTATTAACGCCAATAACTACTTGTGTTTTTTCACTTGTAATTCTGTGTGAGAATAGTGCGGGATTTTCGCATTGTTCACACTTGGATCTAAGTTTTGTTATCTTATCACTTAATGGCACCAAATCTAATATGGTACCGAACTTTTGCCGCTTGAAATCCCCATCTAGCCCACATATATAAACCGTCTTGTTTAGTTTTTCTACAAGATAAATTACAGATTCATATAGGTCCTCAAAGAACTGACCCTCATTGATTAAAACAACATCATATGAATTTATGTCATTAGAATTTATCGTGGCAAACAGTGTTTTACTAAACACACATGGTATCATAACTTGGTCATGCGAAGATAGCATTTTATCTCCATAACGGGTGTCTTCAGAATAATTAATTACGAATACATTATTCCCCTTTCTGGTGCATTGATTGTAAGTATTTATTAAATACGTAGTTTTTCCAGAGAACATTGGACCAAAGATAAGCTCTAAATACCCGCTCATTTTGATTGTAATAGTAAGATATATTTTATCCTCTAAATATTCATAATTTAAGTAATCAATTTTTTGAGATAAAAAATTGAACCACAATATAAGAAAAATAACAATAATAAAACACAGAGACAATGGGGTGCTTCAGCTGGATAGCGCAAGACACTAATGAACCAATTTACATTACTGGTTATCAAAAACCAGGATATGAACAACACACATACTATATGTGGGACAATAAAGGAAACTTGTGGAAGGAACCAGATTACGAAGGCTATGGAATGTTTGGCTCGAAAGACTATTACGTTCTTTTAGCCGAAATGAACCGCGTTTATGGCGAGGATGTTACCGAAGACCAAAAACGAAATGAAGGAATTGCGATTGAATTTGGTTCCAATCATGATGGAATAGTATTTCCAAATCTTACTGAGACTTCAATTTGGAAATGGAAGAACAAACAGCCAGTTTATCATAGTAACCAAGGATGTTATGAAGGTTATGAAGATGATGAATGATTTATATATAAATATAACCAAAATACATAAACACAAATCAAGAAACTAATTAAAAATGAGTGTTTCAAAACAAAGTATACCCTGGGTAGAAAAATATCGTCCCGTACAATTTGACGATATTGTTCTTGACCCTATTAACCGTAAGATATTCAAAAACATATTAGATAAGAATTATTTTCCGAACCTTCTTTTTTATGGTCCACCAGGAACCGGTAAGACAACAACCATTATCAATATGATTAACGAATATCAAAACAAATACAACCAGAAAAATAAGGGCACAGTAATTCATTTAAATGCCTCCGATGAGCGTGGAATAGATATTATCCGCAACCAAATATATCAGTTTGTGAAATCAAAGAACTTTTTTGATGTAGGTTTAAAATTTGTTATATTGGATGAAGTAGATTATATGACGAAAAATGCCCAACAAGCACTCAAATATCTTTTACAATCATCTAATTATAATGTACGTTTTTGTCTGATATGTAATTATATAAGCAAAATAGATGAGTCACTTAAAAACGAATTTATTTGCATACGTTTTAATCAATTACCAAAACAAGATATCTATAAATTCGTTCACAATATTGCAGTCAATGAAAATCTAGATCTTTCAGATACAATTATTGAGAAAATACAGCAGATTTATAATTCGGATATTCGTAGTATGATAAATTTCATTCAACTTCACCAAAATATTAAACTCTGGGACACGAATATAATAACAGATACTGTTCTAGAAAAAATATACAATCAACTCTTGAATAAGTTATCACGCGAAACAATAATAAATGGTATTAATGAAATCAGTATTCAATACAACATGGATAAGAAGAATATTATTAAGAACTTTTTTAATTATATCATACGTAAAAAGAAGGATGCAATAAATCCTGATTTTTTAACTATGGTGGAAGTTATTATGCATTCCAATGACTCTAATATTGAGTACTCAATAAACTACTTTATATATAAAATGCAATCATTATTGGCATAGGAGAACGTTGATTCCCTACATAAATAATCATATTATTACACATTTGAACATTTTAATCCGCACAAACTACGGATAATCTTCAAAGCCAACGTTACATTTAAATTATTTTTTAGATGTTTTTGTTACGGTTGTTTTTGTTACGGTTGTTTTTGTTACGGTTGTTTTTTTTTCATTCATTTCTCGTTTTGCCGCATTTGCTGCTGCTAACATAAAACCCGCTGCTTTTTGTGTTAATTCTGCTGACGTTTTTGGCATACTGTTATTGCTATGCTATTACATTTTTAATAGTTTTTCATTTCAATTTTTTCAATCGAACATTGAAATGAGAAAATGATGGGGTAGGGGGGGGCAAGGAACGAAAACACCAGTTCCCCCTAGCATAAATAAAAAATTGAAACAATATAAAGAAATATGCCATTCTTTATATAGTTTGGGAATATGTCTATTGTTGATGATGAATGGATGCAATTCATAAGTGGTGGAAATAACACATCGTGTGGATTTCCGTCAGTATCATGTAATACATCTATGAAAAAAGAAACTCTTAATAAATCTTGCAAAGTGTCTCTAGAAAATGATTCAGGCAAGGCAGTTCCGGTTTGCGATGACCTTTATATTTCAACAAAAACCAAGGTATTGTTCTTGAATCAAGAGGTTGATATTCAGAATGTATTTTGGAAAATTCCTATTATTGAATACGGAACAGCAGCAGATGGAGTTACCAAAAAACAAATGAAAATAGTATCTAAAAGTCCAGAAGAATATGAAGAATATCGTACTAAACTGGTAGATGTGCCATATTATACAGAAAATATAATAAAGCAAATTGACAATGCGTCAGGTCGCAGAATAAAATATAAGGACGAAAGAAAAATAACAATTGGCTTATCTAAAAAGGATATTATGAACTGCCGCGGCAAGGTTAAAAATGCGTTTTATAATTGTTTTGCTACTATATTCCGATTCAAGTATGATGGACTTTTCCGAGAAATTCACGTAAAAGTATTTAATACTGGTAAATTGGAGATTCCTGGGATTCTGAACCCAGGATTATTGGTTATTGTAAAACGTATGTTACTAGAAACAATTCAACCCTTTATTGAGAAACCGATTGAGTTTATTGAGACGGACTCTGAGGAAAATGTACTTATTAACTCTAATTTCAACTGTGGATATTTTATTAACCGTGAGAGGTTGCATACGATTTTGAGAAGCGACAAATACAGGATTGAAACTGCTTATGACCCATGCAGTTATCCTGGTGTGAAATGCAAATATTATTTCAATAACGAATTGGGGTTTGACCAAAATATTCAAAATGGTCAGATTATTAGAGAAGACCGAGGTCAAAAAATGAGCGAACTTGGTGACAACAACAAGTATACCGAGGTGTCATTTATGATATTCCGAACTGGAAGTTGTCTTATTGTTGGAAACTGTACTGAGCGCGTCTTGAAATTTGTATTTGAATTTATCAAGAAAATCCTAGTAGATGAATACCAAAACATTTATGTTGCGAACGAAGAACCAATAATAAAAAACAAAAAGACTAAGCTTAGAAAGAAGGTAATTAATGTAACAAGCGCGTATTATGTGGAAATTAAGGGAAGGGAACCATGAAAGCTTTACGTGTCATTTCCCGTTAACAGTAAAGCCACTTAACAAATTCTTTCATGTTTCCATTTTCAAATTTCTCTCTGCATTGTGGCTCTTCTAAATAAAATTTGGTCAATATAAAGTCGTTTAAATCTATACCTGTTTTTGAGCGATTTGATTCCATTTTTTTTATTATCTCTTTTAATAGCTCAACATAAACATCATAATCCATGTCCATTTTTTCTTGAATTACTTCTAAATATTGTAATGAGCTATCAATCGCATCAATTTTATTTAAGTACCTGCTCAAATAATTATTGGAAATTGCTTTTCGTTCATGAAATTCTATTGTCGTATTTTCCCAATGAAAAATAACATTAATTGTTTTAGCAATACGCAATAAAATAATGCGCCATTCCTTATCATCAAATACTAATGTTTCGTTATTTAATGTCATAATATTAGTTAATGTGTGTGAATTATCATTATCGTCACCATCGTAGGTATCATAAATGGTTTTCTTGTAAACGAATAAAATAATATCCATATGGTTCAAATTTTGAGATAAATTTGCACGATAAATCTGTTCAATATATTCTAAATAATAATAATATGCCCTCTGACAATAGTAATAAGTTTTTTCAATACTCTTTGTTTTCATTAATATAATTTCAAACACCCTATGTATTGCATTCACACCAATATAAACGCTAGAACTAGGATAATTCATCTCTTTCATGATTTCCGATTCATTAAGTAATCCAAAATATTCATTGATAAGTTTACTATAGGTATCCAATATTTGCAATTTAGGAGTTTTGCCAGGAGGCATTCCTTGTATACAAAAAGCATTATAAAATAATTTTGCCTATTTCGTAAAAAAGCTCATTGCTGGGAATACTTTAGGCCAAACCAATAAAACAATTAATATAAGAATGATTTAAAGTAAAATCTAAGATATAATTTATAATTGTTTAAATATAACATGCAGAAAAATCCCGAGCAAGAAGTTGGTTCCACCGACCCCGCACAACAATCTGGTTACAGATTACCTGAGAACAATACACTCCAACATGCTGCCAAATTAGCCATAGTTGAGGACAAACCCATTATGTTAGATTACTGGACCAACTCTTTAGATAAGTCTGTTTTGATTGGTGTCAAGGAGAACAAGGAGAAGTTGCTCGTAAAGAGTGAGGAGGAGTACACCAGCCCTATCTCTAAGATTTACAAAGTAGGAAAGGAGTATATTATTGTCACAGAGAACTCTATCTACTTGGTAGATGTTGAGATCCCTACAAAGCGCATTAGCTCTTAAAAGGAACCGATTCGCAAAGCTTTTATGGTTTCGTTCCTTGTCCTTTTAGAAACCTCCTTTATATTTAAAAATTAAGTAGTATTATTTTATTAAAATTTATTAATAAAATAATTACAATTAGAGTGTTTCATTTAATTTATTTATTTGTTCACTAGTCAAACTCTCAGGAAATTCTATTTCAAACTCAATAATCAAATTACCAGTAGAATTTTCACGTGTCATTCCCATCCCCTGCACCATCTTCTTAAAATTTGGTTTAATCACTGTAGGATTATGAATATTATTGAGAGCTAAACGCTTACCATTCAAATGGTCTATCTCAAACACAAAACCACACAACGCCTCTTTCAATGAAATCTTCTTACTGTAAATTAAATCTGTACCTTGTCTCTTAAAGGGGGTATTGTTTACCAATTGTACTTGAATTCTTACATCACCGTGAACTTGACCATTAATACAATGTCCCTTATCACCTACAACAATGGTTTCATTATTATCTATTCCTGGAGGTATATTCAAATACATTGTTTCTTTCTCAATAGTCCTAACATTATTATCAATATTAAAACGTTCAATATCAAGAGGTATATTAAACCCAGTAAAACTTTGTTCTAACGTGACCTGTATTTGTTTTACAATAGGCTCTGGTTTTTGAACCTGGTGAAACATTTGAGTATGAATATTTATGCCGGGTCCACCGCTATGAAAAACACGGATGTTCGGACCGCCCATACCGGGCATACCGCCCATACCGGGCATACCACCCATACCGGGCATACCACCACCAAACATCATGTTAAAAATATTATTAATATCATTAAACTCATTCATACTGTTCATATGGGAAAACGGCATACCAGGTATTCCTCCTGATAATTCCATATCATATTGATTGCGTTTATTTTGGTCACTAAGAACCTCATAAGCTTCATTTACCTGTTGAATCTTAGTAATAGCCTCCTCACTAGAATTACGGTCAGGGTGGTACTTCAAAGATAATGCCCTATATGCCTTCTTTATCTCTGTTTCATTCGCATCGTTAGAAACACCTAATACTTCATAATGATTTGTCATAATTCAATATATTACATAACTCCTATTGTTTTATATATTTTTATTATTTTTATATAAATAGTATTTGTTAGTATTATACAATGTTGCCTACTACTACTTTTATATCAAAATATAAACCCTATTTTATAAACGACTTTTGCATAGATAAAAAATTATTAACTGCATTAAAAACACTTCTAGAAATTAATAACCTCAATATTCTTATAATTGGTAATCCTAGCTCTGGAAAAACTACAATGCTTTATGCGCTTATACGTGAATATTATAATTTAGGTAAAGATCATAGCTTTCCAGAGAACAATATTCTATTCGTCAATAATCTGAAAGAACAAGGTATTCAGTATTTTCGTAATGAAATGAAAACGTTTTGTCAAACACACAGTGCAATCCATGGTAAAAAAAAATTAGTAATTATTGATGATCTTGATAGTATTAATGAACAGAGTCAACAAGTATTTCGTAATTATATAGACAAATACAAGCATAATATTCATTTTATTTCTGTTTGTACAAATATACAAAAAGTTATTGAAAGTATTCAATCACGTCTGCATATTATACAACTTACACCGCCCACCAATACGCAGATTAAAGATATCATGACTAAAATTATCACAACGGAAAAAATAGAGATTGATGAAGAATCAAAGGACTATATTATGATGATATCTCTTGGCTCAATAAGGGTTCTAATAAATCTACTGGAAAAAATATATATATATGGAGAACCGGTCCATATTGTGTCCTGTAAAAAAATATGTTCTACAATATCTTTTCAAGAGTTTGAAACTTATATTGATAGACTTAACCGGGGGGATTTATCCGGAGCAATAGATGTTTTGTATTCAATTCATGACTATGGTTATTCAGTAATTGATATTTTAGATTATTTTTTTGCGTTTATAAAGATTACAAAAACAATGGATGATGAAATAAAGTATAAAATAATCCCCTTTCTGTGTAAATACATAACAGTGTTTCATAATGTTCATGAAGACGGAATTGAACTTGCGCTGTTTACAAACAATTTACATGAATTATTGCAACATGGTTTAGAATAAAATATAATTTCATTATATAGAGAACTTTAAATGTCTAAAAATTCAGACACTAGTGAAAAAAGACTCAGACAATTAAGACAATCCCAATTAGGAAAAAAACAGAAGGAAACCAAGAATCACCCCACGATACATTCCTTGGTCAAGGATTAAAACTCATTAAAGAAAGACCTGAGTTGTTTAAAGGGGTTAAACATTTTGATTTAAGACCTGCGGACACAAGAACTCCATCTCCTTTCAAACGTGGAAATGCGACACCCAGAACTACTTTGAGAAACTATGAGAAATGGAAGAAAAGAATGGATAGCTTCCAACAAAAAAAGATGGATAGATACAATAGAAAATTAGCACTTGACGACAGAGGTCTTATTAATCAAATGCCAGAAAGAAGGAGAACTTCTTCGAAAGACAAGAGTGGATCGCAAAAAAGTCGTAGTTCAAAAATAAACAGACACGTTCTTGTTAGACAATCCAGCGTTGGTGGTAAACGTAGTATAAAAAATAGAACACGCAAGAATAGAAAGTAAACTTTGTAATATAACTTCTAGTTCAGAATTTATATTCTTCGTAAATTATTTAATACTAGCGTATTTTAAATAGGATAGTATTATAAACAATTTATTATGTCTAGTCAAATATTCCGTAAAAAAGTGCCGAATGAAATATTGTTTGACTTACTAGAAAAGGTTTGCTTTAAAACAGATAAATATTATTTAATTGATATAAACGCATTCCGCAAACTAATGTTCCATAATTATCATACGGAATTCTGTGAGCAATTAAAAGACTATTATAATTTAAGCAAAATGTTCTATATAGAGCGTAAAATGGTTTATAATTCATTTACAAATATTGTTAGACAAATATGTAAACTAAACAACATCATGTTTACATCACTAATCAAGTACAATGAATCAAAATACAACATTGATTTTTTTATTTATTATCACGAAATCTAACCGTTAGTTTCGTAATTTTTTATAAGTTATTATACTATATAAGTTATAAAAATGTTTAATTCTAAAAATGTGTTATTCTATGTTGTTGGAGCTGCTGTAATTATAACAGGCAGTTATTTAGCAACTCAATTTAAAAAAACGCTCGAACCAGATGACGAATATGACCTTATTAAAAAGTATTTATTAAACGATTCACCTCTATATGGTTACAATCGCCCAAAAATATGGATTCACAGCAAATACGAAATAAATGCTCGTAAATGGAAAGATTTTTATTCTCGCAATACCACTGATTTAAATCAACCCTACATTCATCTCACTATAAAGACAATTATTAACCATTGCGGTAATGATTTTAATGTATGCCTAATTGATGATGAAACATTTAGTAAATTGATACCTTCTTGGGATGTGGATTTGAGTACTATGGCTGAGCCTATGAAATCACACTTCCGTCAATTGGGTATGGCACAATTGGTTTATTATTATGGTGGAATGGTAGTTCCTAATTCATTCTGTTGCACCAAGAATCTTAGTGAATTTTATAAAGAAGGTACTGCCGGAAACCGTGCTTTCTTCTGCGAGGCAATTAATCGCACAGTAAACAACATGAACCAAAAGCGTAAGTATTTGTTTTTACCTGATATGTATTTTATGGGGGGCTTGAAAAACAATGAATGTATCCTTGAGTTAGTAGAATATTTGAAAAAGATATGCAAGAATCCTCATTTCTCTAGCGAGATTGATTTTACAGGTGGTATTTCAAACTGGTTGTTGACAGCTAATCGTGAACAAAAAATAAATTTAATCGGCGGTGAAGTTATTGGTGTGAAAACCGCAGATCGCAAACAAGTTTTACTAGAAAATTTAATGGAGGAAGAATATTTGAATTTTCACGATAGTTTAGTAGGGATTTATATTCCCGAAGATGATATTTTGACTAGACCTAAGTTCCAATGGTTTGCAGTGATGCCATCTGAAGAGATTTTACAGACAAAATCTATAATTTCCAAATATTTGATGGCTTCTATTGTGGATAGTACAAGCGAATACTACAAATCATCTGAGATTAAGAGTGTTGTTTCCATTTAATAACAATTAACCCCGAAACCATATATAAAAAACATTTTTATATATGTAAAATGAATCGTGAAGCTGCTATAAACACCATAAACGCCATCTATGATAAATATGAAAATAACACCTATATGTTATCCAAAACTAATAACTATATTATTAATCAACTCCCCACCATTTTAGATAACATAAACACCACACATATTGAACGTCAACAAAGAATAGAAGAATTAACCCAAAACCAGGATCAATTCATAGAATCCTTTCTCAACAATAACCAATATTTCTATATTCCATCCACTGAAAATTTCTTCTTTTACGACGGAATACATTACCAACAATTCAATGAGGATGATATTCTCTATCATATCCTTTCAACTATTAGTAGAGAGAAAGAACTCTCTTCGTGGAAACAAAGTACCAAAAACACCATTATGAAACGTATACGAGAGAATTCGCTCATCAAGTCTATTCCCGAATCTGAAACTATACAATTTGTTATTGATTCACTCTGTCCCCTGCTATTTAAGAGCCGTACTGAAGCCAAGTATTTTTTGACAATCCTTGGTGATAACATTCAGCGTAAAAACACAAATATTATTCATTATATTGATGCAAAATCTAAACATTTCATCCGTAATTTCAATAACTTCTGTCAGATGTGGATAGGACAGAGTTTTTACCAAACATTCAAACATAAATATCATGACCATGACTACAATGATTGCCGTGTAATAACAATAAGTGATTTTGTCAAAGTTGAAACCGTATGGAATTCTATAATTACACAAACTGGACTAGATATGATTTGCGTTGCATGCCATTATTCTGAGCGTTATGGCTCATCAGATAACTATGCGCTTCAATATAGCAATGATGCCGACCTAATAAACGATGTATTTTATTTAAAGCAAAACACAACCGCTGATATTGTTAAAGCGTTTGTTAGCGAATATTTGAATGTAGAACAACGTACCACACTAAACATAGATACTCTGTCTAGAAACACCCAAGTAACATGGCGTGATATGCAATATTTATGGAAGAATTTCCTAGAGACTAGACGCTTACCATCTATTATGTTCTTTCAAACATTAAAAACACAACTTATCACATCATTGTCGCAGTATTATAATGAATCTACAGATTCTTTTGTTGGTATTTGTAGTAAGCATCTGCCAGAAATACAGAAATTCTTGGCATATTGGGAAGAGACCATTATTGTAGATGAAAATGAAATGGATTTTGAAATAGAAGAGATTATTATTTTATTTCGTAAATGGTGCACAACAAACAAAGAAACCGTTACAAATTTGAATGATAAACAAATATTGGATGTGATTTCTTATTTTTATCCCGAGTTGGAAATAGAAAGAGATAAATATGTATCTCATATTCGCAGCACTATTTGGGATAAACAATTGGATATACAGGTTGCACTAGATAATATGAAAAATAGTATACGTGAAAAGAGTCAACAAAATAGTGACCGTGTACAATCGCCATCACTTCGGAGCAACATATCTATTTACGATGCATATCGGTTTTATTGTAAATACTATTCAAACCTGAATACGGTAAATAAATTAATTGTCAGCAAGGCTTATTTTGAGAAATATGTATTTGATAATTTATCACAATACATAGTAGATTCTAAGTTTTTATCATATGAGTGGTATCAGTTATAGATAATTATACGGATTTAATTTTTCTTTCATTTCCCAATTCTTTGCCCACTTCTTTGCCCACTTCTTTTTGGGGAAGCGGTGCACTATCACTTTTCTTTTTAAGAGTAGTGTTTTTTTTTCCAATTTTAACATACCCAAACTTACCTTTCTTGGCTCCATAGCCGTATTTTTCTAAACGCATCTCTTGTTTTGCTGTTTTGTACTTCTTTTTAGATACAATTCGACCACGATCGTTATACATTAAATTCTCTTTTGTTAATAATCCCTCAGTCTTGTACGCTGTTCCATTCATTACTTGCTCACGTGATCCAAATAATTCTTTGTATTTTTTCCCCTGAATTGTATATGTTCCATCTTCTGCACGAACAGGTCTTTTCATTATTTTATTAAATATATAATAAAATAATATTTTATTTACTTAGTGTTTTCTTGTTCTGTTCTTACGAGTCTTGACATCCTTCTTTACAAAGCCAAATTTACCCTTTTGGGTAAAGTATCCAGCTTTCTCTAAACGTTTCTCCTTCTTGGCAGACTTGCTCTTTAAAGCAGAAACAATACGTCCAGCCTTGTTATACTTTAAATCGGATTTGCGTAAGCCACCATTGGTTTCAAGGGCAGTGCCATTCATGACTTTTACGCGTGAACCATGGAGTTCATTGTATTTGTGTCCGTTAATGTGGAAAGTTCCATCTTCGTGTTTAGTGCGGCGATGCATTATACTATATATATTGTATACAAAAAAATAAGGGAGTCTTTGTATCATTTTTATTTCTAAATAACGTAAAGAGAACAGGCAATGAGGAACCGACCCGCGCAGCTTTTAGGTTCCCCTCAACGAATATTCGATCTACTAAATACTTTCTCACGAGGCATATTAAATTCTTTCAAGTTAGTGAATTGCAATGACACCAAAATAGGACTGAAAAAAGCCTTAAAAGTAATACCTTGTTGTGCCAATCTCGCTGCTGCGTCACTACTGTATACAGTTCTAGGTTTGGAATTTCTAACATATTGCGAGTATCGCATTGCTTTTGTAATACTCGGGTCATTACCGCTAGTCACAACTTTATTATAATTTACATGCGCACATGAATTCTGTTGATTTTGCAATTCACAAGCTTTTGTAATATCAAACATTGTTGGCATTTTATAGTATATAGACATAATAATCTATTTGCGGCTTTAAAAAATCATAGGGGGTCCCCCATAAAAAATTGATTTTGAAAAAGACATAAACAGATTACTTCAAATTATAGGATTACTAGGATGGCTTCAAAGCTTGTGATTAAAACTGCGACTGTTACTGCGAGTGCACCCGCTACTGTGTCTGTTGGTGCCAACACAAAAAAGGAAGATGCGGTTCTAGCAAAACAGTATCAACAGAAGACCGATAAACAGCACATCTTGGACAACCCAGATACGTATATTGGTTCCGTTGAGAATGTGGACTCTAGTATGTGGGTCTTTGATGATGTCAGTAAAAGAATTGTGTTGAAGGACATTGAGTACATTCCGGGTCTTTACAAGTTGTTTGATGAGGGTATTGTGAACTGTCGTGACCATGTTGTTCGTATGATTCAGTCTACGATGCTAGAGAAAAAGTTTGTGACTTTCATTGAGACCAGCATCGCGGAAGATGGCTCTATCACCATGACCAACGATGGCAACGGTATTGACATTGCTAAGCACCCTGAAAACAACTTGTGGATTCCTGAGATGGTTTTCGGTCACCTTCGTACTTCTACCAACTACAACAAAGAGGAGAAAAAGATTGTGGGTGGTAAGAACGGGTTTGGTTTCAAGCTGGTTTTGATTTGGTCCGACTATGGCAAGATTGAGACGATTGACCATGTCCGTGGTCTCAAGTATGTCCAGGAGTTCAAGCGAAACCTGGATGAGATTTGCCCACCTGTCATTACCAAGGTTTCAACCAGCACCAAGCCCTATACCAAGGTCACATTCAAGCCCGATTATCGGCGACTAGGTGTTCATGGACTTACAACAGATATGTTGGCGCTGCTTAAGAAGCGAGTCTATGACATTGGTGCGGTAACTGACCATTCCATCAAGAAAATCAAGGTTGTCTACAACACGGAAACTATTCCTGTCAAGAACTTCCAGCATTACATTGACATGTACATCGGCTCAAAAGAAGAGTCCAAGCGTGTCTACGAAATGTCGGATGACCGCTGGGAGTATGCAGTTGCCATGTCCCCTACCCACGAGTTCATGCAGGTTTCATTCGTAAACGGTATCTGCACATTCAAAGGTGGCAAGCACGTGGACTACATCACTGGTCAAATCATTCGTAAGTTGTGTGATTATATTGAGAAGAAGAAGAAGATTAAGGTGAACGCATCAGCCATCAAAGAACAAATCGTTCTGTTCCTGCGTTGCGATGTGGAGAATCCTTCGTTTGACAGTCAGACCAAGGATTTCATGAACACTCCTGCCAATAAGTTTGGTTCATCTTGCACCGTCTCCGATACTTTCATTGAGAAGGTTGCGAAGATGGGTGTAATGGAATTAGCGATGTCCTTGACAGAGGCAAAGGAGAACAAGCTTGCTAAGAAGACGGATGGTTCCAAGACCAAGACGATTCGTGGTATTGCTAACTTCATTGATGCCAACCAGAGTGGCACTGCCGATTCCAAGGATTGTATATTGATTTTGTGTGAGGGACTTTCAGCTATGTCTGGTATTGTTTCTGGTCTTTCCAGTTCGGACAAGAACACAATTGGTATTTACCCACTCAAGGGTAAGGTACTGAATGTTCGTGGCCAACAAGTCAAGAAGATTGCAGAGAACAAGGAGATTACTGACCTTAAAAAAATCCTGGGTCTGGAGACAGGTAAGACGTATGATACTCTAGCTGATGTCCATAAGAATCTACGTTATGGTAAGGTGATGTTCATGACGGACCAGGATTTGGATGGCTCTCATATTAAGGGCCTCTGTATCAATCTGTTCCACAGTGAATGGGCAACTCTTATCAAGCTTCCTGGTTTCCTGTCGTTCATGAACACACCGATCCTGAGAGCCAAGAAGGGTCCCCTGGTCAGGTTATTCTATAATGATGGTGAGTACAACAAGTGGAAGGAGACTGTGGGAACAACTCTTTCATCTTGGACAATCAAATATTTCAAGGGTTTGGGTACTTCTACAGCGGCAGAGTTCAAGGAGTATTTCGCCAATAAAAAAATCGTGGACTTCGTCTATTCGGGTCAATCTAGTGATGACTCTATTGATAAGGTCTTCAACAAGGAGCGTGCGGATGACCGTAAGACTTGGCTAGAAAACTACGATAAGACAGCTTATCTGGATACTAGTCATCCCAGTGTGAATTATGAGAATTTCATGAACCAAGAAATGATTCATTTCAGCACCTACGATTGCGCTAGGTCTATTCCCAACATGGTGGATGGTCTTAAGATATCACTTCGTAAGATTCTATTTAGTGCGTTTAAACGCAAGTTGACCAGTGAAATCAAGGTCGCTCAGTTTTCGGGTTATGTTTCAGAGCATTCGGCCTATCACCATGGTGAGGCTAGTTTGAATGGTGCTATTGTCAACATGGCCCAGAACTTCGTAGGTTCTAACAACATCAATCTATTGGAACCAAATGGACAATTTGGCACACGTCTTCATGGTGGTGATGATAGTGCTTCGGAGAGGTATATCTTTACCATGTTGAACTCGCTCACTCGCTATCTGTTTCCAGATGCGGATGATGCTGTCTTGTCTTATCTTAATGATGATGGAACGATTGTGGAGCCAGAATTCTATGTACCCATTCTGCCGTTTGCTCTTGTGAATGGTATCTCTGGTATTGGTACTGGATTCTCTTGTAGCATTGCGCCTTACGACCCCAAGCTTTTGATTCAGTATTTGAAGCTCAAACTCATTGGCCAAAGCACAGACGACATTGATTTCGTTCCTTTCTATGAGGGATTCAATGGTTCCATTCGTAAGATTTCGGAACAGAAGTACCTTATCAAGGGTTGCTATGAGAAGTTGGCCGAAGATAAGATTCGGATTACGGAGTTGCCGGTCGGCTCATGGACGATGCCCTACACGACATTCTTGGAGACATTGATGGATGGCTCTACAGATAAAGCTGGTAAGAAAATTGCGCCAACCATCAAGGATTTCACTTCGGTCAGTACAGAAGTCACTGTGGATTTCACTGTTGTATTTCCAAAAGGTAAGTTGGTTGAATTGGAGGCGAGTTCTGATACAAATGGTTGCAATGGCCTAGAAAAACTCCTCAAGTTGTTCACCACTGTGAGCACAACCAACATGCACATGTTCAACAGCGATTGCAAGTTGCATAAGTATGCGACTGTGGAGGAGATTATTGAGGACTTCTATGGTGTTCGTATGGACTTGTATAAAAAGAGAAAGACACACTTGGTGGAGACTATGGAAAAGAAGTTAGTTAAGCTGTCTAATCGTGCTAGGTATATCCAGGAGACTCTTAAGGGTACTGTGGATTTGAGGCGTAAGAAGGCGGAACAAGTCACTGAGTTGTTGACTGGAATGAACTTCGCACAACTGGACGGTGACTTCAAGTACTTGATTAAGATGCCTATGGATTCCGTTACAGAGGAGAATGTGGCGAACATCATGAAGGAGAAGACGGATACGGAAGCAGAACTGGCTGCACTCAAGGCAAAGACATTGGAGAAGATGTGGTTGGATGAGCTTGATGAGTTAGAAAAGCAGTATACAATTTACAAGGCCAAGCGTGTACAGATTCAAGATGGAGGCGGAAAGCCTAGTGAGAAGAAGAAGGTGAATAAATTGGTCGTGAAAAAGTGAAAGGAACCGTATAAAAAATAATAATAATAATAACTGTATATAATTATTTTTTACTTATTTTCTCCTCGTTTTTTTTCGTTTTTCCTTCGTTAGCCATTCGCCTTCTCATAACTACCCATGGCTCATAATTTGACTGATAATTTTCATATGCTTTTTCATAAGCATCCGTATCTTCTACTAGTCCAGCCTTTTCTAGTTCTGCATATTCTTTAGAATCGCCAAACTGCTGTTCCATATGCTCCCAATATGGGTCCCATGGATTTTCATCTATATATTTATCGCATGATTCACAATATCCTACACCATCCACATCCTTATGTTCTCCTATGTATATTTTACATCCAGTGAATCCACCGCAACACTTTTTACGGTATGTTCGCTTAGCTTTGGTATTCATATCAAGTTTATTTACTTTACTTGTAATTAAGCATTATAAATCAATTTTTTTACTATTGGGTAAAGAGCCAAAATAGCTAATCCTATGGGTAAAAATAAGGGTTCGTAATAATTTAAATATGTCCAAGTCATAACAAAAATCACTGGAAATATTTTGTGACTCGGTATCATTTCATAACATTGCGCTGTTCTAAAATAAATCCATAATCCACTAAATATCAATGCAATATATACCTTTGTATCAAAAGAAAGATATTTATCTAGTATCATTATATACTATTATTATAAAATGTTTACAGAAACATATTTACAAACCACAGACCCCAAACTTCCTTTTTCGCAATTAATTACTGCTCCTATTATAACGAATATACTTGTCTCGGTTGTGTTTCACACCATCGTTTATAGTTCATTTGTAAACCTATTGAGTTTTATTTTTACAGGAAAAATACTTTCCACGTCCATAAATTACAGACTGTTACTTTCTCTTTTTGTAATAATGATATTTGGATTTGTAGCCAGATTTCTCCATGTAAAAGATATTTATAAAGCTTACCACAATGATTTAGATAAAACACGTAGTCATTTAGATAAATTGTTTATTAGCTGGATATTCATATCGTAAATTACTATTTTCACAATTGTAAATAAAAATTCGCATATATATTGCAGTGGATTTTTGGGCGATATATAATTATTTAACCGAATAATTATATGACAGAAAAAATAATCAGAACAAAATACGTAAACATTGATGCCCGTTTCAGTAATGAATTTCCATGTTTTCCTTTATCTGAATATTATGTTGAACTTCAAGAAATAATTCATAATGTAAAATCGTTGTCTATTGCATGTATAGAAATCCCAATATCTTTTTTCAATATTTGCGATGCGCTAGAAAATAACTGTTGTAAAATTACAGATATTGATGACCAAAAAAAACAGGCTGTAATAAAAATTAAGGATGAATATTACACCAAAGAGTCTCTTATTGAAACTATAAATAAAGAGCTTGTATACAATAATTTATATGATTTAAGTTTTTCATTATCCTCCAAAAACAAGACCAAAATTTCAACTACGAATAGTAGATATATTATTGATTTTACCGTAAATGACCAAGGTGAAAGCAGTGAAAACAAAAACACAATTGGCTCTGTTCTAGGATTCAATAATCCAAAGTATTATATTGAACCCGATAAAGAGAAAGAAACAGAGAAATTATGCAATTATTTAAATCCTCGGTATTTATATTTGGAAATTAGAGAAAGAGAACGAAAAAAAGAAAATAAAATAAATTATGCATTTGAATCTAATATTCTATGTTCTAAAATGAGCAAATATATTATTGCGAGAATTACACTTGATTATAATACATTTCCATATGGTTCAGTTTTACCTGCCAACATATTTAATGGCTTTTTGATTAGTGACGTGCGCCGATATAAAGAAAAAATCCGATTAGAAGATCTAGAAATCAGATTATTAAATGAATTTGGGTATCCTATTTGTTTTAATGGGTTTGAAATATCTTTTTGTATGGCACTTGAATACGAAATCAACAATTAAAATATCCATGTATACTATAAATGAATCATAATAAAACACAAAAAAACCCCAAAAGAGCATGGGCACCCAATATACATTTATATTCTAATCCTCGCAAAGCACAGGCTCAAGCATATAAATATTTAGGTAAAACCGCGAAGCTTTATCCAGGTATTGTAAAAGGAAAAAAATATTCTATCTATGATAAGAAAAATGACCATTGGGTAAACTTCGGTCAACTAGGATATGAAGATTATACCAAACATCAAGATAAGAAGAGACGCAAAAACTACCTAACACGTTCTGGTCGTATTAAAGGTGATTGGAAAAAAAATCGCTATTCTGCTAATAATTTGGCTCGCCACGTTTTATGGTGACGTTGAACGTCTAGTTATTCAAAACAAATCATCTACTGAAATATACACAATGCATTTCTCTCGGTATTTAAATGAGCTGTAGTGAATACTATCAAAGTGTTCGTACTGGTACGAAAACGTATACTCCTCTTCATCCGGATTCTTTTTTCCATCTATGTATTCTGATTTGATTCTCATATCAGCGGCCAAGATTCCGGTTCCTGTGCATAAAACATTCAAAATCTTTTTGGTATCGGGTAATTCAATAACATATCGTTTACCAGTTTTTATAAACTTATATACGTCAGAACTTTTGTTGCATCGCACCATGTTTTTTCCATCCATCAAGATGCATGTTTTGCTATCAAATTGGGGGTTAGTAATTTCAGCCATTGTTTTGTTTTAATTACCCAATAAAAACAAACCACAAAATCAATTTTTTACTGTTTTACTGTTTTACTGTTTTACTGTTTTTTACTGTTCGTATCGTTTTTCATATCTATTTCCTGTTTTGTTAATGCATATTGACCACACGGACCACAATGATCTTCGTTAGACAAATCAACCTTTTGAATCATTTTTTTATCGCAATAATCGGTGCTCCATCTACCCATTGGTTTTGGCAATTCTTTTGGCATAAATCTTTTCACGATTGATATCAAATATTTCATAATATTAATACTATGCGATTGTATTTAATCTCTTTTATATTAGAAATTATTTAGGTTTACATACTTTTACATAAAATAGTCAAAGGGAAAACAAGGAAATAAAGTCGGGGTCATTTTCAAAAAAGGACAAAAATAAATGTCCATTTTTTATTTTCTGGAAATAGTTTCTGAAAAGGGTCTCCGATTTTTGGTATTTAAAGCATAATGCAGTAAAATCTGAAAAAACACAATAAGAGTGTGCTGCATAAGATTTTACATAGTTTTGCGGAGAATACTTTAGGCATTTTTTCCCATTCTAAATTATAGAACGGAAATAATGCCAAAAACTGCCAACAATTTCCTATGTATATTTTGTAACCATCAATGCAGTGACAATGATGACTATTTAACACATCTTACCGAGCATAGAACTTTATTGAATGAAAAAAACGCCGAAAAATGCCCAGAATTTATATGTAAAGAATGCAATTTTAAATGCAGCAAAAAAAGTAATTGGACCACGCATATAGCCACTGCAAAACACCAAAATAGAACCATTTTCACTGAAAAAAATGCCGTACCCAAACCAACTCATAAATGCAGTACTTGTGATAAAGAATATACGGCAAAGAACAGTTTATGGTATCATATGAAGAAATGTCCGGGGTTAGTTGTAAAACAACCGGTACCAGAGCCCTTAGAAAATAAAAGAATAGAGCTTGATACATCTAAGTCTTTGGAAATAATTACAGATTTATTAAGACAAAATAAGGAGCTTCATGAACAAGTAATAGAAATGTCCAAAGAACCAAAAATCATAAACAATATCACGAATAACAACAACATCTCTAATTCTAATAACACTACAAATAACCAATTTAATCTCAATGTGTTTTTAAATGAGGAATGTAAGAATGCACTGAATATAATGGATTTTGTTAGGTCTCTTAATCTTACTGTGCAAGATATAGAAGAAACCGGACGATTAGGATATGTGGGAGGCATGACCCGTATCTTTGTGAATGCTCTGAAAGATATGGATGTAAAGATGCGTCCAATACATTGCACTGATATAAAACGTGAAACAGTATATGTGAAAGACCAAGATACGTGGGAGAAAGATAACACAGATAAGAATAAATTAAAAACCGCATTGAAACAGGTGGCTCGTAAAAACTTGCAGATGTTACCAGAATGGCAAGAGCAGAATCCGGACTTTAGAATCTTAGACACACCAGAAAATCAACAATATATGCAGATTTCATTGAGCTCATTGGGTGCATATAGTGATGAAGAATCGCAAAAACAAGAAGATAAGATATTAAAAAATGTATTGAAAGAGGTGGTTATAGATAAGAAGGCTACATAATGGTTGCTTACCAGAATCTACGACCATAACCTAGACCATATCCTAGTCCTCCGTAACCTAGACCTCCGTAACCTAGACCTCCGTAACCTAGTCCTCCATAACCTAGGCCACCGTAAATTGGTCTAGATAAATATAAAAGAGCAAGTGGATTAGGTCCGGTTTCGTACTCGTAATAGTAGTAATCGTCACCACGACCATGACTATGGCCATGACCATTATGGTTGCGATGACGATGTTCACATCTGTCACTGCAGTGACTTGACCTAGAAGACTCACTACGGGGCATTCTATATAATTGTCATATTAAATAAATTTTATGAAAATTATAAATTAACTAAAACCTCTGCATTAATGCTTTTTGTAAATCACAAACTGTAACAATAATCTAGTTGTAGAAAGTATTATCTGTTAAAAAATAGAGCAAACGGGGGTCTCTATCATTACCATATTCATACTCATAATAGTAATAATCATCATGGTGGCGACGGTGATGGTGATGACTATGTTTGGACGAGCAGGATGACTTGGATGACTTGGATGAACGAGATGAACAGGATGACTTTGAACTGGAAGAACTGGATGAACCAGAAGAGCGGGAAGACCTGGAAGAAGGCATTCTATATAATTATCATATTTAAAAAAATATATGAAAATTATAATTTATCTAAATCCTTTGCATGTATGCATTTGTAAATTACAAAACTAAATAAAAATTCAGAAATAAAATTATGTAAGGAGGGGGTGTAATGGGGAACGTAGTTCCCTCTATTAAAACCAATTTTTCAATTCTAATTGCTTGTAATTGCGGTCGTGATGTAAAGGAATAGCCAAAGGAACAACCAATGTGCTAGCATCAATACGGTATTTTACATATCCAACAGCTTCATTATAAACTGTAGGAACTGCATAATCAAGAACCAATTTATTGAGGCGCTCAATTTGCTCGGTAATCTTATGAGGGTAATGCTCCGCATATTGTAAGTAAATACTGCGCATTATAATTTTAAGGGTATCAATATTTTGAGGGGCAATCACGTATTGTTTTGCAGACATTTCGTAGACACCTGCACGTAATCCATTCTGTATAATTTGAATATTTGCTGCGGAGAAAAATGAATTTGAAAGAACGCTATTTTCCCATGTTCCAGCTAGAGCTTCGCGATATTCAGTTGCCTTGTTTTTAACAGCTAAACGTTCTTGCATTCTAAACACTACATCTGGTGACTCTGGTTGAATAATATTTATTCTGCCATTATAATTTTTAACATCAATAATTCTACCTGTTGAATTAATATCACTAGGTACTATTTTGGACATCTTATAAACTTATGTAAGAAATAATTTATCAATCATTCACACTAAATATATATTTAGTAAATTTATTTGTTCTAATAGTATATATCATGGACGTCTTCTATTTAATCGTATTAGGAATCGCTGCAGTTTTATTAATTATAATATTAGCATTCATAGGCGTAGGTATGAGAAAGCACGGTGGAGGAGGTCCATGGCCTCCTGTTGAATCTACTTGCCCAGATTACTGGTCAATTGATCCATCTGATAAAAATTATTGTTTAATTCCTCCATCTGGAAGCCGTAATGTTGGAAGCATTTACAGCGGAGGTTCTGTAAGTTCAACTTTTGCGCAATCAAAAGGGTATGATGCAATAAATAATAGAATAAATTTAAATGACCCCTATTATATTACTTGCAATAAACAAAAGTGGGCGAAGAAATGGGGAATTTATTGGGACGGGTATACCAATTATAATGGTTGTGATGCGCCAAAATAAATAGAAATCTAGTGTTTGAATTCAATGAAATCTAGCATTTGATTCTAGCATTTGATTTGGTCCTTAATAATCTCATCAAATTCTTCCTGCGATTTTTTAGAGAGTGCTTCGCTAAACTGTACTATTAAATTAATTTTCCTGTTTTTTTCAGTATAGTATTCTTTAATGATATCTTGGTTTATATGTTCCAAAGTATGATTATTATCCTCTAAAAATTTTTCAAAGTCATCACCTGATTCAACGATGGCATTAGAGTATTTTAATAATAACCATGCACTTACAGGATTAATTGCGATAGATTTAATATATCGTGCAGCAGTAATTTTAGACGCAATTATAAATAATATAGATCTTAATACTTTATTATATTTTTTACCCTCTTCCGCAGTGTCTGTTTTAGAATTAATAAGAACCTCACCGGTAGGTGAAATTACTAGTTCAATAGTAGATATGCATTTTTCATCTGGTTTCGTACATAATGCTAATATTAATGTTTCATAAAATTTACAACCAATGCATACATGCCCTACTTCATTGTATCTGATAACAGGCTCAGTAAATTCATGGAATGGTTTTAACTTAAAAGTTAGATGCGGACATTTAGCTTCAAGAGCACTGTTTAACGAATTTATTTCGGATTGCGCATTACCTAGGTCAATATCAGGAACACATGAATTTAAAAATACAGCATCTTTGCATAAATCAGTATTCCGTGTCATCTTTTTCTTTTTTTTAAGGGCTTTCTCAAAAATATCTTTTGATTTCTCTGAAATAGGTTTATTCTCTAAATGAAACATGACATAGTTACCAATTTTGTTTTGGAATACAACATGTTTACTGGCGTTATCCATGTAATTTATGCATGAGTTACCGTCGGTTAATTCAAATTCTACTTTATAGACAGTTTTACCGAGATGTTTGGTAGGCAATTGCGTTATTTTATAATCAGAGTCTGGTTGAGCAAATTCAATAGAAATTTGGGAAGAAGCAGCTGTGGATTTTTTACTTTTTGTTGCCATTTATATAATGGTAACAAAAAATATAATAAAATATCATAATTTAAAGACATGGAATATAAATAAGGGAGGAGTTAGAGAGGGCAAGGAACGTAATCCGTAAAAGCTTTGCGGGTCGGTTCCTTTCAGTCTTTATTATATTTAATAACAGTAGCTTTCTCGCCAAAAACATGGTCTATTTTATTAAGAGCAACAGGATAATTGAATACTGAAAATATACCATTATCTGATTCGTTTAATTCAACTACCTCATTCTTCAATAATTTTAAATTACGTATTTCAGGGTATAAATCTTTTATTTGCATATCCATAGCGGTTTTTAAAATACTAGGATTTTCAGTTGTCTCATATTCTTTCAATAAATCACGTATCTTTTCAACAATAGTAAAAATCTCATCGGATTTCTTTTGTACCATCTCTTTTGTATGTTTATTGTCATATAATTCATTGTATTTATTGAGTAAATCAATATATATTTTGCTATTGGCATTATACGTTTCCAATTCCTTTTTAAACAACTCAACCGATTTCTCCTCAGTAGTATAACTAAACAATGTATCTAATTTTTGCCTGATAATAGTGTCTTTAACATCCGTAATCTCTTCTTGGTATATCTTTAAAATATAAGGTAAATTGACAGTTTTACCATTAAATATTTTTATATTGAGATTGCATGGATTACCTTTATCACCACAAATAGCAGTATATTTATTATCAATACGATTAGAAAAAACGGTTCCAATGGGACGTTTGCAATTAATACATGGTGGTTTTACAGATAAAGCAGCTAGTTTCCCTAATTTACGACTAGGCTCTTTTTTGAAAGCATCTTTCATCATTTTACTTAGTTTAACTTCATATTCACGTTTTATTTTAAAAAACTCATGTAACGATTCCAAATAGTTTTTATGATTTTTCATTTGCTCTTCACCGTCTTTATTTTCAGCACGTAATTCGGGTAAAATAGAATTACGGAATTCAATACTAGGGGTATTTTCCATTTTAAAATCAACTACACCGGTAGGTAAATTCTCAATTAATGTTATTTGATTATTGGAGATATTTAGTGATTTTAATTCAGTCAAACCCTCTAAATCTAAGCGTTCTAATTTATTGTTATCACATACTAACTCACGAACAGTGACTGGGATTTTCTCCAAAGCCTTAATTTTATTATGGGATATAATAAGTGTTTGTAATTCGGCCAAATTAGATATGTCTAATTTTGTTAAATGGTTATCAGAAACTTTTAAATGTCTGAGAGAACTAGGCAATTCGTCCAAAGTTATCAATAGATTTCCAGTGCATTCAAAGTGTGACAATCCTTCTGGTAAATTATCAATATTTGTTATTTGCCCATCTTTTAAGATAATGGTTTTTATGTTACCATACCCGAGTTCTTTTAATACTGAGAAATCCATATCACCAAAAAGAGCCTCGTCTATCTGCAATTCTTTAGAACTTTTGGTCATACTTTCTAAAATACTAATTAATTTATCCTGGGCAGTATTATTTTCTTTAATAATTTCTTCACGTTGTTCTTCCATTTATAGTATAAACAGATATTGTATATAATATTATATCCGAATATAATATTATGGTTTGTGATTTTATAGTTTACGTTTATTTGGAGATAAAACATAAAGAAGGCATTGCTTATGTTGAGTTAGCTAGACGCCAAGAATGGTATTGCGATTGTCTGGAGCCAAATATTGACAGTGATGATGAAGAGGATAATTTTATAAGAAAATGCGATGAATATTATAAATCCTTTCTAAAACCTAGTTTTGACCCTATATTAATATACAACGGGGAAAGGTTTCTAAGGAACAGTTATGTTGATAAATATTTAACTTTAATATATGAGAAAGTTAATGAAGTTAAGTATTGGAGAGATATTGGAACATTCTTAAACATAGATGATATTCAACAAATACGTAAAATAGAAATCCGTGAAAAAACAACATTATAATTTTCGTTTATTTCGTCGCAGAGATTTTCTTTTTTTATATTTTCTCCCTCCTTTACTCATTACCTTTTGACTTTTACGAATAACACTTTGTCTTCTAGTATTTCTAGCACTAGGTCGCCCATTTTTGATACTATCTAAAATAGCTATTTTTTTATTTTTAATAGTTTCACATATTGTATCTTTTGGAATACCCTTCTCATCAAGATTGTCTACGTGAATTTTTCTAAACGTATCGGAACATCTATTTTGTAGTAGTTCATAATCTTTTGCCAAAAGCTCACATGTTGATTCGTTACAACAGGTTTTATTCTTTAAATATTCATAATGCGCAAATATTTCATTCTTTTTTTTCCTATCAAGGTAGCTTTCGTAATCACAAGCCATATATTATATATATTAAATATAATATATTTTACTCAACTACATTGGTTATACTAACTCCATTCCAGATAATTCGTGCATCATACGAATACTAGTGGTTTCAACTAAAAGACCATTTGCATAAACACCATAATTCATGCGTTTATCCTCATGTTCAAGGGCAAAATGCCAGATATTGTGAACACCTTCTACTTCATATATATTCTAAACATTTTATTTAATACGGAGGCATTCCATTGATATATGGCAAGTCTGTTATTCCGCTCACCTGACTTTGCTGCCGTTCTTTATTATCTTCCTGATAATAACGAATCTTGGACATTATATAAGACTGGTCTTTCATCATCTTTTGTTGTTTCTCATAATCCGTTAATTTTTGTTTACTGCAATAATATAGGACCAAAGCAACAATACCTACAAAGAAAAAAAGCACCCCAAAATTAAGAGCATAATAGTAAATAGAAACACGATTTGTATGGCATTTTTGTAGTGTATTAAATAAATAGTTTTTCGCTGAATTCTCAGTTAGCCTAGCACTTTCCATATTCAAAATAATTAACAATGTATAATTATTTTGATGATTTTTATTACACATTCTATCCTAATTTTTTTAAATTAGGAGGTAGTAAGATACAGCAATATAACTAAGTATGGCTAAAACAATAGAGACGACCCAAATAGGAATTACAGTTTTATGGCGATATCCTACACCAAATTCACGAAAACTACCATCTTTATCATAAACTAGTCCTGGTTTCAATAAATGCACTAGAGTAAACAAGACCAGAAACAAGAATATTGTAACATTCAATTTATGATATCTTACAAAACCTTTTAAATACATAAGTTAAAATATCCGAATATATTTTTTAAAGTGAAAAATTGATATAATTCAATACAATATATTGAATCATAAAATAATTACAAAATGTTCTTCAATCGCGTATATTTCACAACTAGACAGACATATCGTCGTCTAAAGAATCAAAATGCAGGCAATAGAAAACTTACTACATTTGACATTCCTGGTGGTGGTGGAAATGATCCAAATGGTGGTGGGAATGGTCCAAACGGTGGACAAGGTGGACCTAATTTTGATTATATTGTAACTGTGTTTGTATTGGGTTCTGGATTCTACTTCTTAAATAAAAAGAATTAGAAATCTCCATCTTCATCATACTCTTTATCTTCATCATAATAAGCGCCATCCATAAAGTTCTCACCTAAATTACCTAAGTCTACTGCACCACGATTATAAATATCATCAGCATCTTCACCTTCAGGGTCCACTACAATATCATCCGCATCTATCATTCCTTCTGTATCTACTAATTCTAATTGTTCACCTTGATTTAGCATCTCATCAATTTCTCTGTCAAATGTTTTTTTATCATATTGATACAAACCTTTTTGTTCACCTACATTCCAGCGACCAATTCTGTAGTTTTTCAAATCATTCTCTACTGCACGCTCTTCAATACTCATATTACCTAATCTCTCAATAATACCTTGTTTTTCAACATCTTTATCACGTTTTACTTTCTGCATTATTTCCTTATATGTCAAATTAATAACATCTTTATTATCTTCTTCCACGTTCAAAAAGCACAATAACAGGGAGGCAACACGTTTTTTCAATTCATCCAAATCACCTGTAACTATTTCCATTTCATTTAAGTCATCTCCCATGCCAGTTAAATCATCAGACATTGAGCTACCTCTACCACTCAACGAATTCGCAGGATTAGCTAAGTCACGTATTTCTTTTCTATGTGATTGCTTTACAGTCTGAACGTCAGCACGTAGTAGGTCGGGGTCATTAGCGCATACAATGTATTCATATATAGCAGAGTAAAAACAGTAAGTATATAGCAAATAAACAGTGGGTTTATCAAAGAGACAATAGAAAGAGCGGATGCGCTCACCCTCAACTTCATCACCCATGTCTTTCACAATTTCTGTGAAGAACGGCAAATTCTGTAAGAACATAGGTAAATCGGCCAAACGAACATCAATGTCCTGTAATAATCGCATAAGAACAGTATCTCCTTTGAATTTCTCTATTTTTTCATAATATTGGTCAATGAATTTACTAATAATTTCCTGATGTTTTTCTGAAAAACCCCAATGTTTGGGGACATTTTTATAGAACCCACCATCATTCAATAGAATAGAAGGATATACCTTGCACATATTTTGAACGGCATTATTAATAAACTGTGTAACTGAATATAACCCTTCGTCGTAATAAAGACCGCTCTCTTTCATAGGAATATCCGATTTCCATTTATCCACATTGGTTAAAAACTCATGTAATTTCTGGTATTTTGATTCCGAAAGGTTACCATAAGTTCCAAAGAACTGGATGATTTGCTTATATAAATCACGATTCGTAATAATCAAATAGTTTTTCAAATCATTCAATTCGTTAGTGATATCGTAAGACATACATTTGGGTTTGTATTGGTCAAATATCTTGAATAACGCACGGCGCAATGGTTCATCCACAATTGTTGAATGTTTGGTCTCTAAATGCTCTAACAAATCCTTCATAATAGTTACCTTAGTAACCTGAAGTGGCTTATCAATAACAACAATATTATCATTATTTACCATAGTTATCAATTGTTGCAAATGGTCAACTTTAAATTGATGTGCGTGAGTTTTTAGATGTTCTATCTTCTCATAAATCGTCCAATGAGGGTTATATCTGGCAGGCTTCTCATTGCAAATGGTTTTAAATTTCTCAGGAATAGGGCGATTTTTATCAAAATTGCAATAATGAATAATAGCAGAATAAATCAACTCCACATCATCCATGTTATTTTCAGACACAGATGCATAACGAACTCCAGAGAAAACTGGGTGATATAAAAACGGAGGTGTTGCAGCTTCTCTAGCCACTTTTGATAATTCAGCTAATTTGGCAGTAGAAACAATATATTGAGCTATCTTATCATTCTCATCATTAAAATAAGAAATAGGATTTGTAAGAGAAAGTTTATCATTGCAACAAGCATTCTCAACGAAAGGAATACTGGCAGAATTTTTCAATACCAAGTCTTTTGTTTTTACAATAGTGTTTATGCATTCAATAACACCATAACCATACTGTGTCATTTTACTTTTAATAACTCCGATAGAATTATGTTGGTCAACGGAACCTTTACGTAAATCATCTTTGAACATAGACTCAAAGTCACTGGCGACATTATGTATTGACTTGATTACCGAGAAATCTACTACAGGTGGTAAATAATGTGTCCATTTAGTTATCTTATGCTCTTCGGGTGCAACTAATTCGGGATTTAATATCATATATTCACGCTTCTTCACATAAAGGTCAAGTACATCGCCACGTTTCATGATATAATTATCAAAAATATCTTTCATACGCTTTACTAATACATCGGGTTTAAGTTTGGCAATAGCAGACCAGGGGTCCACATCTTTATTTTTGGATTTTTCTAACACACATGCCAAATATTGTAATCCACTCATGTCTTCAACGCCGCCCGCTAATGGGTAGCCACTGAAAGAACGAATGCATCCAGGCATACTCTTATTTGTTTTAAAAGATGGAACAGCGGTTTGAATCGCAACAAACAATGTGCATGTAATAATAACAACACGGGTTTCATCACGGTAGTTTTTATAAGGCTGTAATGCTTTGCCCTTATCTTTGAGGTTTTTATCAGAGCGTTTCTGATAAGCAGCTTCACTGAAAATGGCCTTATCAAACAATTCTCTAGACATTGTTAAAATCAAATCTTCAATAGAATCAATAGGAATATCAATGTTACGGCAAATCGTATTGGCTACGTTAAAAATAACCTCAGCAACTTCGTTCTCAAATACGCGTTTCTCTTTCTTTTTGTTTTGTTCCATGAGTACTTCACCCAGGTCTTTTTCAATAATGTCATGGGTTGTAATACGGAATCCAGCCTCGTCAAAACCTTCTTCCGCACTGAAATCTATTTTACGCATTACAAATCCACTGTGTTTGTCTACAATGGCGTCGCCATCGTCACTCATAATACCAACACTATTACAAAGCTCATCTAACTTACGCAAGTAATCTGCTCCAGAAATAAAGGTTTTCGCCAGTGTGTGAATAGAAACAGGGAATAATTTGGTATTCGTATCTTTGCAATATAACCAATTTTGGTCTTCGTCCAAATTATCTACCATAGGCTCACGACAGTAGGTCTCTGTAAACCTGCAAATATCGTATTGTTTCTTTACGAAGTCATCCTGCCCTAAGACAATGTCGCGTAATTTCATATGAGGAGAAATAATAATGTCGTTTACATCGGCCATATTACCAAGTGCGAATGCTAGACGTGTAGGTTTAAACATTTTGATTTCATCCAAGCCACGTAATTTCTTTATCATTTTAAGACCATTATGAATAGCTTCTTCCAATTGCTTCTCTAGTTCTTCCACATTAACATTGTAACGATTATCAAATTCACCCATCATCTTCTTCTTAGCAATTGTTTTCATGCGCTCGTATGCGTCATCAGCTGGTTCGCAAACATTATTTGTAGGGTTCTTATAACATTTCTCACTTACGTTACAGAAAATAGTATTGGTATCTAAGAATGCTTCTTCATCAATATCTTTATCTTTTACCCAAGTGCCTTTTAAACGGCGATAATATTGGATTTTCTTACGGGCGTCGGCTTCAATTGCCATAGCCTTTTTCTCTTTGTCTGTTAATTTCTCTTCATTCACATCTTTAGGCAATTCGGGTTTAATTTCCAATACAGCATAATCTGCATCGGCTACCAACTTTTTACCTGCAATTAGTGTTTTTGCTAATTCAGGTGCTATTGCACGAGGACAATCATGTTTATCCACCAATGTTCGTTCTAAGAATTCCAGAAAAAGCTCGGGTATCATAGAAGACTTTTCTTTCTTGTAGCGTTTCATAATATCATAGGGAGTATCATCCAAATCAGTGTCAAAAAAGACTTGGTCTTCCTCATTATCCTTTTGCATATCACGAATAGAGGAATAACGTTTGGCCAAATATTTTCGCCCACAATCCGCAGGTTTTATTTTTTCAGCATCGCTCATATCATCCACATTAGGCTCTGCCAAAATATCTAATAATTGATTGGGTGTCATTAATGATATCAAAATAGAGGTGATAGTATTGGTATAAAGAGTTGCGTTATCACAATGAATAATGTTTTTTAATATTTCAGAACTGGAAACCGTTAATCCTGATTTATCATCTAAGTTTTTAAGGTGATATGCTTTGAAAAATTCATCCGTAAAATCCTTTTTCTCAGTAAGCAAACGCAATATAGGATTAGGTTTTGTCTCAACGTTGTATTTTGCGTTTCGTAGAGTAGCAAATTCAAAAGAGCGTTTCTCAATTTCAGTACGGACTTCGGCAATTCGCTCTTTAATAATATAACGTACTTCCATGTATTGTTTATAAGAAATGTCCGATGCATACACCATAAAGGGTTCTAATTGTTGAACTACATCCACAAACGAAAGCTTATCTTTCAAATATTTGCGAATAAGACGTATTAGAAAACGAGTCTTGGGTATAATAACATCTAAAAATTTATTCATTTTATCTTCGTCATCTACATTGACTTCTTCGTTATTTAATATGAATTCATGTATACCTGAAAAGAATGCGGTTTTACTATCTTTCTCCATCTGCTCATAGTTTAATTCTTTGGATAAATCATTAATTACATGGGGTACAATATCCAAATTTTTACGGAGCAGGCGGAACAACATAAAATAATTTTGATGTAAAGTCGCCTTATCCAATATACTTGTAGATGGCAATTCAATGGTGGAGAAACGAATAATAGATTCGGGTAATGTAATAATAGATTTTACAGTCATTTTGTCGTTGGGTGTCATGGGTTTACGTAAGAATATACTTTTTCCAGTTTTTAGAACCTGCTCTTCCAATTTGCTGTAACCCAATGTATATCTTTGAATTACGAATTGTCGTCTTGATGCATTGTTTTTATGATAGACTGTACTGTAGAATTTCTCTAAGTTATCAACAATAGAATCAATACCGGCTAGTACTGGTGTTGTATGCAAAAATGTATCCATATGGAGAGGGGATTCAAAAGGTGTGAGAGATTTTTGAATACGGTCATACATACTAGAATATTGGACGCTAGGATCCTTAGAATTATTTTTGTAATATTGTTGTTGTTTGGCTTCAATTCTGCGCAATTCCGTACCAGAATTCTCAATAATAACTTCGGGGTTTTCTAGGGACACATCAATATCGTATAATTTACGACGATTGGTAACAACAGGTACAATCCACTGTAATTTCTTATCCATTTTCTCAATGTGTTCTATGAGTGGTTTATGTGCTGCACCCACCTCTTTAATATCGTAGACATTATCGTTCTTATCAAATTTGGAATACATTGAACGTAGTTGTTTGTAGCGTTCAATTAACAAATGGATATTATCAAGAACCAATTTATTACGTTGACTGTTGGGTATAGTGGACAAAAGCTCATCCATTAAATCATTGACTTGAACATCAATACCGAAACGTTGGTTACCTTCGGGTATTTCTACGAGCTGGGCGATTTCGCCTAATTTCTCACCGAACACAATACCTGTGGATTCAGTATATAAATCATGTAATTCATCACGGATATTCTTTTCAGCCACTGCACCCTTAGGTATAGTAATCATAGTCTCACCAGATTCAGTGTATTCAATGGTGGCCAAGTCGTTGGCAGGGTCATAAAGTTCACCTTCTTCTAAGTCACCCTTAAGCATAGCCAATGTCGGAACTTTTAACATAGCAGGCTTATTACGTATCATAATTTTTTCAATAGGAATATTTTCAGGAAGACCCTTGTAACCGAAGTTAATGTAAATAGTTTTTAATTCAGGGAACGTAGTGATTTCAATCATATCTTCTTCTAAATTACTTATTTCACCACTGATAATTGCAGGTATTTCACCACCGAAATGAATGTCAATCCATGTGCGAGGCAATAAATTATTTTGTCTGGCATACCCCTTCTCTTCACTACGACTAAGCAAATTAATCTGAATAATGGACTCGTCAGATAAATTACCATCTTCAGATATGTTTATTTTGTAGTGTTGATAATTAGTAACATCAATCATTTTTATTTTTTCATTATCAATATACGTAATTAATGCACTCATTTCATGAATTTCAGGGTTCGTAGGAGCAATAATTTCAATAATATCACCAAATTCTAAAGTAATAGAAGTATCGGGTTTATCTGGAGAAAGATTACGTGTTTCTAATGATTGAACAACGGTTTCTTTCTGGGATAAAGGTGATTCGTTATCCGAATTACTTTCTACTTCTGAAGAATCAACGGTTATTGACTTTTCTACTTCTTCGTCATCATCCATATTATATAACAAATATATAATATCCATCTAAATTATATTTTGTCACATAGATTTATTAGTATTATAAAATATAATAAACAAGAGACTATTAGAAATATATAATCATATATGAGGGAGCAATTAGAAAGTAAAATGGTAGTTAAATACCATTTTAATTTAGATAGCACGTTTAATTCAGAAAGTATAAAAACAGAAAAAATTAAAAAGAAATGCTATTATACTCCAGCATCTACATATTTTATATTAAACTACGACAAGCATTTTATTTCGTTTGATGACAGAAACACTGGTCTATACCGTTCTATTATTTTTTCATATCCTGACAAAGATATTATGTGTTTTTCACCACCCAAGTCTATTACCCAAACCGTATTTTTAAGTACGTATCCAAGTCCAAGTGAAAATAGTTGGATAAACGAAGCAATTGAAGGAGTATCTATTAATTTGTTTTTTGATAGACACATTAAAAAATGGATGATTGCGACGAAGAGTTCAATAGGGGGTAAATATTGGTTTTATGGTAAATCAAACCCAGTAGTAAAACAACCAACATTTTTTGATATGTTTATTGAGGCATTACGGGGTAAATCAAAAGACGAATTAAATGATTTGGCCGCATTAGAATGCTTTAAAAAAGACCATTGCTATAATTTTGTTTTACAGCACCAATCTAATAAATTTATACTGCCAGTGGAAACTAATGCGCTATATTTGATAGGTGTTTATAAGATAAATATAGTGGAAGTAGAATATATTCCTCAAAGGGAATATGAGACATGGCCAGAATTCAGTGATTTAATTGGCATTATTCATTTTCCAAAGCATTATGATGTGTTGAACTACGACGACTTACCAACCAATGGGCTAATGAAAGGATATATGATTACAAATATGGAAACTGGCGAAAGAACGTGCATAAGAAACAAGCAGTATGACGATTTAAAGGGACTTTTGGTAATTAAACCAGAGATTCAATATCACTTTCTATGTTTATTTAGGATTGGAACAGAAAAGATAGATGAATATTTGAATTTTTTTCCGAAGATGAAAAAGGAATTCTTTTTGATGCGTTATTTTCTGGACCAGTTTATGAAAGGAGTACATAATGCGTATTTATCAAAATACGTTTATAAAGAGAACACACCAATTTTAGCGAAATACGAATCTCATATTTATAAGATACATCATACGATGTATTTGCCGGTTTTAAATAAGAAAACAATAGCGAGAGTTCGTTATAGAACAGTTGTAGATTATTTCAGTAGAATGGAGCCTAGAGAGTTGATTTACATATTAAATTGGGATGCAAGGACAGATAATTTATAATATTTAGGGTATATATAGTAAATATTATCATGGGTAAAACAAAAGGAGGTTCATGGTTATTTCCAACAGAAGAAGAAAAAGCTGCCGCAGCGGCAAAAAAAGCACAAGATGATACTGCCGCCACAAATACACCATCTACAGGATTTTCTATTACTAATCCATTTGCTGGATTATTTGGTTCTTCTACACCAGCAGCAGCGCCAGCAGCAACACAAGCAGGTGGTCGCAAACGAAAGTCCGGTAAGAAATCAAAGAAGACTAAAGGAGGAAGACGTAAGACATCTCACAAAAAGAAATAAATATATTAATACTATAATTATTTATTATTGATGATACAAATCAGATAATTTTGATAGGTTTTGCACATATTTAAGAGCATGAGTTTTATTTGTTTCATCCATTTCACGAATCGGGTTACGTATATTGTCTATCATTTTCATTATTTCTTCAGACTTATTTAAATGAGATAAGTCCGAGCAATAATCTTTATCAATAAAAAATGTAATGTTGCCGTTATCAATAACATCTTTATATGGCAAAAATACAAAGTTATACCAGGATTTAATAATTGCTCTAGGGTTGGCTCGTTTTATGGTTTCAAATGATGTTTTTGCATAGGATATTTCTTTATTATCTGGAAAAACACGCAACAAATCGTCAAGAAATTCAAAGAAATGCGTATTAAATGCACGAAGTACAGTGGTTTTATCTGACATATGAGTTATATGTATTTCTGTCTATTTTTTATATAATTTTAATAATATTAATTAAATAAACGGTTGCTTAGGAACAATCTGCGCAACCTCATCCATACGTTGTTGTTGCAATGTATCTATTGTAACGCTATTGGATAATTTGTCTGGCCTGTAGTTATCAGCTGGTGTCTCAATAAATTTAATATCATCACCTGCACTAACATAGTTATACATTTGGCGATTCCCACCACGACCTTTTGCGCTTAATTCATCAGGACTCATATTATACATAGTGTATTGCTCAGAGACAATATTAGTTCCTCCATTAGAAGGTAGTAGGGGATATGCCATAGGCTCACCATTGTAATTAGTTGCTTTTTCGTTAAGAGATTTCATTTCAGGATGATAATGCTTTAATATGTCGTCACCCATAAGTACTTTATAATTTTGTTTTATCAATAGAAGAGACGGAACACTGTGAATATTAGGAGGCATAATGACCTTACTACTGTTCTCTAAAACAATGTAAGTCTGGCCATTTTTAGGGTCGTTTACCCGTTTATCAATGCAAATAAAACTGATTTTACCGGACATATTTGCTTTTACTAAAGTTTGTAATAGTTTTTGAGAATGTTTACAATAATTGCTATAATATAAAATATCCATGCGGGAATTATATTATATAGGGAAAATCAAAATCTTAGTATTTAACGAAGGCCCTTTATTTCTTAAGTGAGCACATAGTATGCAATAATCGGTTTTGGAAATACCAGAAAAAGTAACCAAGACAAATAGCTATTACATTAAGCCAATACATGAAATTGGTCTTTCTTGTTAATCCAAAGTAAATGGAAGGGATTAAAAATAAAATAAGATAAACAAATCCTAAAATAGAAAGAAAATAAAACCAGACACAGTATTCTTCACCGAGAGGGCCGAATAAATAATCCATTGTACTATTAGACATCTTTATAGTTTATACGAAGAAAAATATTAGAATTTACTAAATCTTTCTCAAAATAATTTACAATTACAATACATTCAAATAAAAAAAGAATCTATCTTTTTACACCGATTATTTTATCAAATAATGTGTTAATAATATTTGCCCTATTCCTGTATAACACCATATAGCAGGTCGTTCGTGTATGTTATTTGTTAATAAAAACCCCAAATATGGTCCAGTTAATAACATTGCTAAAAAAGGTTTTATTTGAAGAGTGGTTAATACTGGTATAACCCACATAAAAAAATACAATCCTATACTCGGAGTGAACCAATGCTTTCCAGGCGCACGTAATCTTATATTCCACGCAATGTGTTTATTTCCTGAAAATGAACAGGTTTCTTTTCCACACAATGGTTCATTATTAGTATCACACAGTTCTTCATCTGTAACAAAAAACAACCTACTCAACAATAATAACCCAGCAAAAAATGACATATACAAAAATAAAAAATTGGGTTTGTAGGTAAATGCGAACAACCATAAATTAAAAAACAATGGCTGAAAACATATATGAATGTATCCAATGTTTGTCAATAATTTATTATAATAGTTATTACATTGGTTAATTACTTTATATTGAAAAAATTGTAGTATTTCCATAAGAGAAAAATATCCTATCCCAATTGAAGCATATTTATTTTTATTATAAAAATAAAAACTAGATAAAAGTCCAACAATGCCAATTGTTAATGAAATATTTTCAGAAAAACACATATATAGTACTACTATATTTTTGGCGTTTGAAATAAAAAAGGTGTAAAATGTTTATTAGATTAATGATAGTATTATTGGTGTAAACGTCTGCGTAGTTCCTTACTCATTATTAAATAGTTTCAATATTTTCTTTTGCCAATCTTGTTCAAAAGAATCAATGTTTTTGTTTAGAACGTTACCCAATTGTTTCCACAATATTCCGCTAATTCTTAGTTCGGGTGCTTGATTCCACAACGTATCATAAAACTTACGCAATTGATAAAGCAATTCAACTTCAGAATCAGGAATTAAATCCATAATTTGTTTCGTAATATCATAAATATCACGAGGTTCTGGCTCTGGTTCATGTTTACTATTACTGCTAATGCTATTAGATTCAATCATGGGTGAATATGAAGAAGAACTTGAATTTGATTCTAACTCTTCCTGCTTTTTACGTTCTTGTTGAGCTTTAATAATGGACATTACAACTGCTGTGGACATTTTCAATAAAAGGATTTGTTTTTAATAATTCAACAGAGAACAAGACAGAATCAATTTTTTGATAAAGTACATAAAATATATATTCTATTTTATATACAAATCTATCATGGATAATTCAACGATATGGAAGATAATCAATACGTATTTTGAGGATAATCCACAAAGTTTAGTAAGACACCATATTGATTCTTACAACGATTTTTTTAAAAATGGTATATTCCAGCTGTTTAAAGAGAAAAATCCATTGAGAATCAATACACGTTACGATGAATCAATCGGTGATTATCGCTCTCAATGCATTATGTATTTTGGTGGCAAGAACGGTGATAAAATCTATTTTGGTAAACCCGTAATTTACGATGATAACAATTCACATTATATGTTTCCTAATGAAGCACGTTTGCGTAACATGACATATGGTATGACAATTCATTATGATGTAGAAATAGAATTTATTACAATATTGGGAAAGGATGAGGAACCAACTATACCTGGTCTAGAGACTGAAGGTGGATATGTAGATGCGCCATTTAAAAACACAAAGACAAAAACCGTGGCAGAATTAGAGGAAGAACAAATTTTATCTAATAGAACCGGTGACCAAAACCAAGAGAAGGCAGAGGAGATTATGACGGGTGGCGCACCTAAACCACCCCCACGTAGAAAAAAGAAGAAGTTAGATTCTGAATTAACTGCTGCAGAAACTGCAATGTTCCGAGAAGCCTTAGAAAAATCAATGGTAGAGCCTAATGTTCAAAAGGAAACCATTGTTTTAGAGAAGATTTTCTTAGGTAAGTTTCCCATTATGATTCAATCTAATTACTGTGTTTTAAGTGGTATGCCTAGAGAAATGCGTCATACTATGGGCGAATGTTTAAATGATATAGGTGGTTATTTTATTATTGATGGAAAGGAAAAGACTGTTATATCACAAGAGAGATTTGGGTCTAATATGTTAAATATTCGTGAATCGGGTGATGATAAGTATTTATTTTCGGCGGAAATTATGTCAGTATCTGAAAATGTATCAAAACCTATACGCTCTCTTGCAGTAAAAATTGTTGCACCTACCCCTTCTTATACGAATAAACAAATTGTTGTGAGAATTCCTAACGTGAGAGAACCTGTTCCTCTTTTTATTTTGTTTAGGGCTTTAGGTATCGTATCAGATAAACAGATTATTACAATGTGTTTACTAGATATTGAGAAATATGAATCTATGGTAGATTTGTTTGCACCATCTGTTCATGACGCTGGGGGGATTTTAACACAACGTAATGCTCTCAAATACATCGCCAATTTACAGAAACATAAAACAATACCACATACATTAGAAATCTTGGCGGATTATTTCTTACCCCATATTGGTGAGATGAATTTTACGCAAAAAGCATATTTCTTGGGAAATATGGTATTCCGTTTATTAAATGTATACAACGGCACAGAGCCATCAACCGATCGTGATAATTTTAAATTCAAGCGTATAGATTTGGTAGGCTCACTTATGAATGATTTATTTCGTGAATATTATACAATTCAACAACGCCAGATCCATTTGGCATTTGAGCAGCAGATAACATACAACCGTGGTATTTATGAGAATAATTTGAAAGGGTTAATTCGTGAAAACTATAGAGAAATATTTCGTGAGCGTACGTTGGAAGCAGGTTTTAAGAAGGCTTTCAAGGGCAATTGGGGAGCACAAGCTCACACAAAACGGGTTGGTGTAGTTCAAGATTTGAACCGACTTTCTCATAATTCTATGATGAGTCATTTACGTAAGACCAATTTGCCATTAGATGCTAGTGCGAAAGTAGTAGGTCCACGTGTTTTACATCCTACTCAATGGGGTTTCTTTGACCCTATTGATACACCCGATGGTGCGAATATTGGTATTCATAAACATATGTCTATTTCGGCATACGTAACACAAGGTTATTCTAGAGAGCCTATGATAAAATGGTTGCGTGAGAAAGTAGATATGAAATTAATAGAAGATTGCAGTCCATTGATTTTATCTAGAATGTCAAAGGTATTTGTGAATGGCCATTGGGCAGGGGCTCTTAACAATCCAATTGAAACTGTAGAGAAAATCAAATTGTTTCGTAGAAATGGTCTTATTCCAACATATACCAGTGTAACGTTTGATATTAAACAAAACACGGTTTTTATTTACACAGATGCAGGTAGAATATGCCGCCCCATTTTTTATATGGATAATGATTCTGAAAAGTTCTCCTTTGAATCTGAAAAAGTATCAAAAATATTGGGCGATGCAGATAAATTCTCATGGAATGAATTAATTACAGGTTTCAATCGTAAGAAGGACCCAACATTTAAAATCAATATGGATACTATCTATGAACTACATGAAGTATATGATGGTATAGATTCTGAGTCTAATCCCGCAAAGTTAAAGCGATTTTTACAAGAGAAGGCTATAATAGATTATATTGATACCAACGAATCTGAGGGTGCTTTGATAGCACTTAGTACAGAGGACTTAGAGAAAAACAAAGCGAAGAAATTCACCCATATGGAAATCCATGAGTCGTTGATATTTGGACTAATGGCGAATATGATTAATTTCCCCGAAAACAACCCTGCGTCACGTAATTCTTTCTCATGTGGTCAAAGTAAACAGGCTGTCTCTATGTATCACACAAATCATCAAGTCCGTATGGATAAAACTGCTGTTGTATTAGTATCCGGTCAAAATCCTTTAGTAAAATCTCGTTATTTGGAACATATTAATCATGAGGGTAATCCCTATGGTGAAAACACAATTGTTGCGATTATGTGTTATACAGGATACAATATGGAAGATTCCGTATTAATTAATGAGGGTTCATTAAAACGTGGTCTTTTCCGCACAACCTACTATACCACATACGAATCACATGAAGAAAAATCAAAGACTGGAAATGCTACAGTAGATAAAGTATTTTCAAATATTCAGTCCGAGACCAATATTGTAGGAACTAAACCTGGATACGATTATAGTAAATTAGACCGCTTTGGTTTAATCCGTGAAAACACAGAGGTCAATGATAAAACGGTTTTGATTGGACTAGCCGCCGCTAGCTCAGAATCAAATGAAGTAAAATTAGATATGTCTAAGACACCTAAGAAGGGTCAATTGGGTATTGTTGATAAAGCATTTATTACGGATGGCGAAGAGGGATTTCGTATTGCCAAAATTCGTATTCGTGAAGAGAGAATTCCCAATTTGGGTGATAAAATGGCGAGCCGCGCTGGTCAGAAGGGTACTGTAGGTCTGGTCATTCCAGAACAAGATATGCCGTTTACTAAAGATGGCATTCGTCCAGACATTATTATTAATCCACATGCTATTCCAACACGTATGACTATTGGACAATTAGTAGAAGGTATAACGGGTAAAGCATGCGCAATGTATGGAGGGTCAGGTGATTGCACTGCTTTCAATAACAAGGGTTCAAAAATAAAGATTTTTGGTGAGATGCTTACTAATGTTGGCTATCATTCCAGTGGTAATGAAATATTATATAATGGAATGACGGGTGACCAAATCAGCGCAGAGATTTTTATGGGACCTACTTATTATATGCGTTTGAAACACATGGTGAAAGATAAAATAAATTATCGTTCTTTGGGCCCCCGTACCGCATTGACTAGACAACCCGTAAGTGGACGTGCTAATGATGGTGGTTTACGTATTGGTGAAATGGAACGTGATTCCGTTATTTCACATGGTGCAACAGAATTTTTACGTGAATCAATGATGGAACGTGGTGATAAATATCATATTGCGATTTGTAATAATACTGGTATGATGGCAATCTATAATCCTGCGAAAAATATATTTATGAGTCCTATGGCAGACGGTCCTATTAGATATACTGGGTCTTTAGATGGTAAAGATATGAACATTGAGAATGTTACCAAATTTGGCCGCAATTTTAGTGTGGTGGCCGTGCCCTATTCATTCAAATTATTGTTACAAGAGCTACAAACCATGAATATTCAAATGCGTATAATAACAGAAGACAATATTCAACAATTTGAGAATATGTCATATTCTAAGAACATTGAGAAATTAATGTTTACGGATAAGTTTGACCCAAAATCTATGGTGAATGAAATGAAACAGCAATTATTAACTAAAACTGATGTTTTTAATACACCGGATAGTATTAAAACTCCTTCGCCACAATATGCGAAAGGCTCACCTGCTTATGTCCCACCAGAAGAAGAATATCAACGTTTACAAGGTATATATAAGAAAACTGCTGAGGAATTAGAAAAATCACCAGAATATGACCCAATGTATAGTCCACCATTTAGTGTGTGGAAACCTGGAAGCGGTTCAGGTGTTGACGAAGATAGTCCACCATTTAGTCCTTGGAAACCTGAAACAGATTCTCCTTCTACAAATTTGGATATATTAAAAGAACAAGCACAAACATATAATGTTGGCGAAACAGTGCATTATAGTGGAGACAATAAACCTGAACGCATATGGAAGATTACCGAGATAGGTCCTACATTGATAACAATTAAAGCACAAACATTCTTAGATGAGCTTTATGATATGGATAATACATTATATGTGACTGCACTGGATATCTACAGACCAGGCGATTTTGTTAAAACCTCTCCTTTGGGAGATACAATGCCAATGATTCCAGTGGCGCAGGCCACAATGAATGGAGGAGCGCAAGGACAAGGATACGGACAAGTATATGGACAAGGATACGGCCAAGGTCAACAGGGAAATCCATTAGCAGGAACACCTATTAATTTTGCGCCGGTTTTTAAGATAATGAATGGAGGTAGTGATTTTTCAACGGGTAATCCAGGAGATGTTCAAATGGAGGGTGGAAGCGCAATAGGTGATTCTGCGCCATTATTAAGTTCAACTTTAGGCCCTCCAATGATGTTTAAACAAGATGGAGGTGAAAAGAAAGCCGAAGAGAAAAAACCAGAGGAACAAAGTGGTGGTGGATTTTTTGACTTCGGTAAGGTAGTAATAAAGAAACTTGGATTTTAAGCATAAAAAAATATATCCATAAATAAAAAATTATTATTATTATTATTATTATTACCAATATTTATTATCTATTCTGTATCACTTTCTGTATCATAATCCCATGCGTTCTTTTTAACTAATTCAAAAGAACGCATTAAGTCACTTGCTTTTGGAGCTTCAGGAAAACAACGCTCCTGGTATTTAAACAAGTGTTCAACATCCATATTCAAATTGCACTCTTTGCAAATTAATAGTAAATTATCAGGTGTAGACGTTCCACCATGCGCATGTGCCTTAATATGCCCCCTATGATACCCATTGAGTTTGTTTTTATAAATCATAGTTTGATTGCAACAGGCACAGGGTGCTTCGTCATCCTCACCAAATTGACGTTTGTCTAAAGCACGTTTTGTTGAAGTAGGCACAGGGAGACGCTTGTTCCAATCCTTATCACGAACAAAATTGTAATCTCTAAGGATTTCTAGTAAATGTTCGTATTCCTCTGCGACATCTTCCATAGTGTACTTCTGTTTCGTCTCTTTGTTCTTTCTTCCATCCCACATTCGCGGATTTTTATCCTTCGTTCGGATGAAATATGGAATATTACTTCTCAATGTCTCTTCAGTAACATCAGATGATGTAGACATTGTGTAAAAGATAGCAAAATAGGCAGGTAATGAAATTTTATAAGACACCAATAAGCTGCTCATGAAGCAAAAGAATTTGCGAATAGCATTCTTGAAATTTTCAAACTTTTCAGCATCGTACTGCAAGCATGAGTTGTTCTCAATGATATACTCATTGATAGTCTTATCGTTCATTGAGAACATTTCCAGACTAGTCTTTTTTGGCTTAGGATGAAGCATCAAATAAAATTTAGCACACCACGGGAGCCAATACTTGCTAACGTCATTATGAACATGTTTGAATGTTGACATCATAGCATCTTGCCACCTCATTGGCTCAGTCTGCTCTTTGATAAACTGAACAAGAGGGCAATCCACCTTCAGTTTCAAAATGTCAGACCCAGTAACCTTGACACAATTTTGTAGTTCCAAAAACTTTTGGCCAAGTTCAATATCATTCATTCTATTTGTATATGTTGTCATACCTAACTTAATACCCAAAAATGCATTCTGTTGGGTTTCTGTCAGTACAGAAACTCGTTTCTTGGTCTTCTTCTTGTAGTCAGTCGCCAAATCTAAATTATTGAAGAATATTGATACCTCCTCCCCATCTATCATTAATTCACAGCAGGGAGGAATAACTCCTTCTTTAGTACCACTGTTCATATAGACGCCATCAATAAATGCGCAAATTGCCCGACTGCGATTTCCACCATCAAGACACATCATTTGCCACGATTCTCCTGGTTTCAATTGGTCAAGGTGATATTTATAGTAGACCAGAGGTGGAATATACAATGGCTTATCGTAAAGAGCGGATTCTATCATAGTTTTTCGTAGAAAGTTGGCAATAGGAAAAGTCCAAGCATTCAATGCTCTTTGCATAAACGGCTTCATATTTATTACCTCATTGGTAATCATATTAAACAATTTTTGCACAGTATTTACAGTGAGGGAAACTCCGTTTCCCAAATCAATTACGTTAGCTGGTTCAGAATGTTCATTTGTAATCCTCAGAGGTTCAGTCATGATTAAAAGTTTTGTTGGTTGTTGTTAACTAATATAAAGTTTGATACCAAAGTTTTCAATTTTTTCTCATAAAATTAACCAATAAAAGTTAATATTATTTAATTTCTCCGAAGGTTCCATTCTAAAAAATTGAATAATATTAACTTAAAAAGTATAAAAGTATACCTGTTAAGTATATATAATGTCAGCATCAAACAATCGTATTTTAAGTATTTATAAATCTAGAGGGACGATTCTAGAGATTTTATCTGATAATTTAGGATATGACACAACGGAATATGAAGCTTTTAGTATAAATGAGATTGATGCAATGTATTCAAATTCGCAGTTGGATATGTTGTTAAAACAAAAAGAAGGCGAACGCAAGGTATATATTAAATATTATCTTACTGCCAAACAAATTCGTCCTCAGAATCTAGACGATATCATTGAAGATTTGTTTATTATTGAGAATGTTCTTACAAAGGAGGATACATTGGTAATTATTACCGAGGATGAGCCCAATGATACGATTACAACAAAACTTAAGTATCTTTATGACCACGATGGAATTTTCGTTGTAATCCACAACATCCGTAGACTTCAATTCAATATCTTGAACCATAAACTAGTTCCTGAGTGCACAATTCTGCAAGATAATGAGATAGAGGAACTAAAGAAGAAACACAACATTACAAATCCTATGCAGCTTCCTGAAATTTCTCGGTTTGACCCGCAAGCTCTAGCTATGTGTTTGCGTCCAGGTAATATATGTGAATTCAAAAGAACTAGTGCAACAGCAATGTTTTATAATTATTATCGTGTTTGTGTGTGATAAAAATATCGCATCAAAATATAGATAAGAATGGCAAATAATGTATTAGTTGGATATAGCCCAAATGATTTTTATTATGTGCAGGCAGAAGAAAGCAATGTTATAAATCCAAGTTCTGATTGTGGTAGTCTTGTTGTGAGTGGAAATGTAATTTTACCTAATGGAACTACAATAGCTAACGGATCTTCATTATCTTTAAACGATCCTGCATGGGATACAATATGTAATAATTACTTTAGCCAAAATCAAGATAATTGTGTAAAGCGAGAATTGTGCAACAACAAGAACAATGCAACACAATTAGGAGATTTACAAAATAGTAAATCAGGCGCTATGGAAAAATATATGAATGAAAAAATGAATTACGATAGCATATTAATGAACACAATAAATTTAGGAATAGGTATAGTTTTTTTAATTGTTGTTATCTATAAAAATCAGAAATAACAATGTATTATAATTATATATAAATAATTATAATAGAATGTCGCAACAGATTTATGTAAATGATGCAATGGAATCAAACTATAAATTAATGAATGATTTGAACACATTTAATATGAAATATGCCAAATATGTGAAATGCAACGACAATAATGCTCCTGAGATTAAAGGAAATTGTGCCCCTTCGGATTTAACATGTTGTTCAAGCACTGATATTGGAACAGTTGGGCTTGGTGGTCTTACTACATTGCAAGGAACATTGATTGCCGACATAAACGATATGCGTGAAGCAGGTAATTTATTAACGGGTAATTTGATTTCAAATTCGCAATTTAATACTAACCATAGTAAAATTCTTAGTCACGCAAAAGAAATAAACAAAAATAGATCAGATTTAGACAATAAGATGAGAGAACTCTATAAAATAGATGGAAACCTGCAACAAGATTATTTTTTGCAATATGATTCAGTAATGTATACTGGAATATTGTTTTCTATTTTAGCAACAACTATTTTGTATTATACATTCACAAAATTATAATAAAATATGATAATATAGATATAGCATTTATGGAAACAAACACAGATTATTTTACATTTAATGTATCCAATCCAATAGATGAATATATTAAACCATTAAATATACATTCATTAACGATTTCTAAGCTCGAAAAAGAACCAACTATAATTCCATTCACGGCAATCTGCATTTTAGCATCAGGTATTATTTATTTATATTTGCAAGAAAAGTAAAATCTGAATATATAGTAGATTAATGAATTTTAGCAGTATTAATTCAAAACCTAACAATAGTAGTGATTATTCAGCTTATTCTGAAAATTTTGTCGTGTATGAGGGGTTTAATGACCGTGGATATAAAGTAGGAACAACAGGAAATACAATATTGTCGGATCAAGTTTTACCTTTATCTCTTATTGCGACGGATTATTCTAATAAATTAAAAACAGTTAATCAAAATTATTATGACCTCTCATCAAACATTAGTAGTATAAAAACTATACAAAACGATATATCCGGAAACTCTTATTATGATTACAATACCCCTTTTGTTTTGGAAAAACCAAAAACTTTATTGGATGGTTTAGTTTACGATAATAATTTGTTAACAGTCCAAGAAAACGCTATGTATGTTTTAGGAACAATTGCGGCTGCAACATTAATAGTATTTGCTATAGTTATTGGAAAAGAATAAAGGGTTTAGTCAATCTTTCTCTATTTATATACAGCTTTGCGCATTTTAAATGCGCATGGTAACGTTGCCATTCCACTGATAAATCGCCCAATTTTGGACGATTTAAATATGCAATGGTGTAAAACAAAATATTCAGTTATTATATAAATCATGCCAGAAAATTACCCATATGTTGATTTGAATGGACTATTAAATATACAGAAAGATTATTTGGGAAATTTATCTGCATCAGACCCCGATTCAGCCGCAGTTATAACCCAAATACAAAGCAATTTATCTAATATGTATACTGATTATGCTACAGCAAACGTTTCTACTAACTCGGCTCTTACTCGTCAAAAAGAGGTTCTTGAAATAGTTGACGCTGAGAAAAAAAGATTGGAAAACAAAAAGCAGGGTGTTGATAATGCTGCTTTTGGGCAAAAACGTGCTGTGGAGTTAAATAATAGCAACCGTTTAAGACAAAATGGTTATACCAATTTACTTATTGTTCTTATTATTACTTTAGCTTTATTTATTGGAATTATGATAGCAAGTAATTATTTAACTTTTATACCTCAAGTTGTTTTTGATTTATTGTCTATAATTGTTATATCTGTAGGAATTTACATCTCATTATATTCGTTTCTTGATATTCAAGGAAGAGATAATATGAATTTTAACGAATTAGACCTCCCTGGTATGAATAATAGTGTAGCAGGTAATTCAAAGGCAGCTGGGGCTGGAGGTACAAAAAATTTAATATCTGGTGATTTCGGTTGTGTGGGTAGTGATTGTTGCGGACCAGCAACTAAATGGGACCAGGGAAATAACATATGCAGACAAGGCTTCACCACTATGAGTTTCTCATACAATACGGGCGATATTACCAAAGTTGCCGCAAATGGTCCTTATGAGTTTGACGATTATGTTCCATCAAATTAAACAACGAAGAGATAAAAAATCTAATAATAATATAGTTAAATCATTATTAGATATGTCTGTTGAACCAAATCCTGTAGCAGTGGCTCAGCAATATGCTGCTCAGCAAAGCATTCAGACTGAATCAGAAGAAGAAACCAAGAAGAAAGCAGTTGCAGAGGCAAAGGCTAAAGCAGTTGCAGAGGCAAAGGCTAAAGCAGATGCAGAGGCAAAGGCTAAAGCAGATGCAGAGGCAAAGGTCACTGCAACAATGTTAAATCAATATGAAAATGTAGTAAAAGAAAATACGATTTTAAATGACAAAATTAATACTCATATGTTTAGTGAAAACAAAGGTAAAAAGGATATTGATGATGAGAAATCTAAATATTTACAAGAAACCATACTTACTATGCGATTTATTAATAATTGTTTATTTGGTGTTTATTTGACTTTGTTTGCGGGTTTAGCATACACTATATATAACAAAGATTTGAACATCAAAGCAAAAATTGCATTGTTTCTAGTATTTTTATTGTATCCTTTCTATATTAGTGCGCTACAAGATAATTTGAGATTTGTTTATAATTTTTTGTTTTCAGCAACAGCAAATATTAATACCTCATCTCTTCCAGAAAGCAATGAATTAATAAACAACAATACATCAAATATTCATAGTTCCGAAGAAAAAGAAGTAGATTACAACGCATTGTTAAAAGAAAATTCTATATTGGAAACAAAAGTAACTAACATTAAAAACGATAAAACAATGAACAGTAGAAATTCTATTTTTACGGCTGAACAATCTGAGCAATATAAAACAATGAATAGTTATTTATTTGTATTATATTATCTTTGTGTCTTAGGATTTGTCTATGTATTATTTGCCACCGCTTCATTCCAGTTTAATATATATCTAAAAGTAACATTGGTTGTTTTATTAGCTGGTTATCCTTATTATATAGATATGATTGCAATAGCGATAATGTATGTTTTGACCGTTTTATATAAACTTGTTATGGGACAAACATATAAAGACCCACATGCGAAATACGACACTTCACTGTTGTAGTTTGATAGAAATTATTTTGTAAAAAAATAAAATAATTTATTTGTTTGTTTAGACTGCATGACTATAGGTCATCAGTATTTATATCATCATCAATATCTTCTTCAGTATGTGTGTTTAAATTGTCCCTATCATAAATAATCTTAACACCTCGCCAAGCATTATCCTTCTGCTTTCCATACTCCTTGTCCATGTACTCATGCAAGTCCTTAGGTCCAGGACACTTTCCACCATAGTTGGAACCATACCAGATTGCGAACTCGCTATTTAGTTCCATCTTCTTGATACGGCCATTCGGGTCACGCTTTACACAGTCATTCGTGAACTCCGAAATGTAATCCTGGCTCTGGCGATACTCATTGCTCTTGGCCATCACAATATTGCAATCCTTAACCATACCACCAGTCTCAAACGCACGCTTGACCAACATTGAAGCAAATACTTCTTTCCATGAGTCAAACTTTTCATCAATATACTCATCCAATTGGAACTGGAATGGTTTCTCCTTGTCATCACTCACAGGGTTCTTTGTAAACAGAGACTTGAAAGGGACAGCACGAATACGTCTCCAAGTGCCATGGTCGTTACTCTTCACCTCCATAAAGACATTACAAGTAACAACCAGCTTGAATTGGGGAAGGAATGAAATAGTCTGAGGCATGTAGGGTGCACGGCCCTGAAGACGGTCCTTACCACTAGTAAGTGTCTTCATCATACCCTCATTAATCTTGTCACCCTTCTGAGGCTCAGCCATAACAGCATAACGAATGCCCTTTAACTCTACAATCTCTGGAGTAAGTCCACCAACCTTGCCACGCTTCTCGGTAACCAAAGTAAGAGGTACATCGCCCTTGTAGTCACCAAGAACCATCTCCATCAAGTTCACAAGAACAGACTTGCCGTTCTGGCCGATACCAATGTACATGTTGAACGTCTGGTTAGCAGCAGTTCCAATAAGGGTGGAAGCCAAATGGTCCCACATGTACTCACATAGCTCTTTTTCTGGGAATAGTTTATTCATGAAATCATTAATTTCATCCATAATTTTCTGGTTAACAGAAGGATTCAAAGGAGTGTAATCAATGTTGGTGCACATAGAGATGTTATCTTCAGGATGGCCTTTTCTGAAAACCTTCTCCTTGAAATCAATTACACCATTCTTGTAGCACAACAAGTAAGGGTTTGTATCCATCTTCTGCAAGAATGTTCCATCGTAGAACAATTCCCTAGCCTCCTTCATAATCTTATCCTTTCCATTACTGTCGGATAAACGAGTGCAGATATTGAGAATACGAATAGACCTACGCTTAGCAGGATCATCTTCCGTGTTTTGCTGTTGGGGATCTCCATTGACAATCATTGTGTTCATTGCATTGAATGTCTTCTGGTTATACAAGTCGCGTAACTGCTCCGAAATAGCCTTACGAAGAGTAGTTCCAGAATCCACCTCTTGCCAACGATTGTTAATGTACTGATACCAAACATTACCCTTGATGCTTACACAGACATAGTTGTGTTTGAACAACTCATACAGAACCTTTGCGATGTCAGTGTCACCACAACCTGAACGGTCATCGTGCTTAGAAGTGGCTGCGCCACGAGTGCGAATTGTCTCCTCAAGGAAATAATCAATAGTGTCACGGCGAACACGCTCATACTCATCCTTTGCGTCAGCCTTAGCCCAATGCAGAAGAGAACGCCTGGAAAGACCATTTGTTTTACGAGTATCAAATCCCATCCACCTTTCTACACGGTCAGATACTTCACTGAAATGAAATGTTGGTGCTCTAGCACAGAATGCTAGCCATGTGATTAGGAGACGAGCATCCGTGTTTTTGAGAGCCCAACCTACACGAATCCACTTCTCATACGAGCCATCACCATAATATGTCGCTGGAAGAATCATAGCATAGTCGTGCGTTTCACGCAGATTATAATCAGATATTTGGATACTGTCCAAGAAGTTATTCACTGCTCTATCTAGCTCTTCACGATTCTTGATTTTAGCTACATTGGATGGGTGCAAGAAATCATCATTATACATATCCATAGTAGGTTTACGTGAAATAGTTAATGTTCCAGCCCCTCCACAGCCTTGACCCGTTCCTTGGCCCGTTCCTTGACCCGTTCCAATACGATTTACCTGCATGTATTCATTGTAATGCTCAATGAACTTACTTGTCATAAACAACGCAGGATGGTCCTTGTAACGAACAGACAGCTTTTGAATGTTCTTTACCTGGTCAAAGCTAGACACAGGAATTTCGGGATACATGAATTGTTCATCGGAAGAGTCATACGAAACGTCAAAGACACGACTAAGCTGGTACTTATCGTTTCCAGGCTTACGACTACCATAAAGCTGCCAAGGAGTTTTTCCAGTACTGATTCCTTTGTCAAACACATCTTCCCAAGAGTTCTTTAGAGGTAGGTTCTTCCAAATCTCAGCAGCTTTATCCATGATTCTCTCACGAAGAATAAGTTGAGTAACATGGTCGGCTTGCACTCCAATTATCATGTGGATTCCATCCTTCGTAATCTTCTTGTTTTTGGTTTTATCATCAATACGGTTTACGGTGGGTTTCTCAAAAACATAAATCTGAAACCGTGTGGTTTCGTCTATTTGAAATATAGTTTTGATTTCTCCTAAATATTCCCCGATGAGTTCAATGATATCATCGGGACTGTGTTGTTTTTCATCTACCTCATAATCATAGCGAAAATCAATATCTACTAATATAGGCCCGTCTTTGTCGCGTTGCATCTCGGTCAAATATTCCTTCTTTTTACCAGCAATAACTTCCTTGGCATAGAGGTCTAGAAAGGTCGGATAATCAGCATCGGGAATATGATAGGAACCGCCATGAATGTTCTGTTTTGCATCCCCAATCCTAGTATTTGTTACTGGTTTTGGGTTTGTTGTAGGCAGGTCTTTTTGATGAACATGCTTGGACAGAAAATCAAATACATCACGATATTTTACAGTTAACTTTTTTGGTTGTGATACAGCAGTGGAATGATTAGATTCCATTTGCATTTGGATATATACTGCTTATATTTTTATTCCCTTTTTAAAAATCAATTTTTCAGAGGAGGAGATAAAATAATGCTATTTAGCATAATTTGTAAGCTTATTATATAGATGGCGGTTAATTTTGATTATAAATTTCCAAATGTACCTAAGAACACGATTGACGGGGCATCAATAAATCAAGGAAAAGCAGAGATAACTAGAACTGCTCCTTCTGGTAGTCAAGATGATGAGGATGATGAAAATGGCACACAAAATCAAGCCGGTTTAAAAGCAGTGTTGTCTAATTCGCAAAAATTAAATCCAGCTATCGTAAATGGTTACGTTCAAGATTCGCCTGTATTAGTATCTTTTGAAGAATACAAAAAATACATAGATGCTGTTTATAATTATATAACTAATAATAGTAATACATACAATGAAGGGATTAATAGAGCAAAAACTGGGAATTGGGATTCTCTTGCTTTACAAAAAATGATAGGTAGAACTGATAATCAAATAATGAATGATATGGTATTCCATATTTTTGTTTCATACCATTTATTAAACGAACATAATTTAACTGACGATAAGAAAGCAAAATCTGGAAAACTTATACGTTATATTGATGACTATAGAAAAACAATAGAAACCGATTTAGGTAAGAGCTTAATTCTATTCAATAAAGACGACACAATTATGTTTTTTATACCTAATTCTTTACCAACAACCAATTGGACTGCTGCTGAACATAAAAAAATATTAAGTGCGGAAAGAATGAATAAGACAAATTACAATACATTCCCATGGCCCTCAACATTATTGAATTATTTAATATATTTGTTTGAGAGAACTAGAGAAATTATGATTAAGCGGGGTAAAAATAATATTATACTTTTTAAATTCGTTGAGTTTTGGATTATTAAGTTAAAAAAGCTATTATTAGGGAGTCAAAAATCAAAATGCTTAAGACTTAATAAATTATTAACTACTAATGAAACTAGTTTAGGTTACAACTATAACGTCACAGGAAGTAATGTAAATAAAATAGATGATTTGAAAATTGAAAATTGCGATCCAATATATCCTAACTGGGGTCCTGGTAAAGTAAGATGTAGACGTCTCGTTGATGCTAGAAATAAAATAAGCCAAAACTTTGACAAAAACTGTAATATTAGAGAAACCGCAAGAGAATTGGGCAGAGTTGACGTTACTAGCGAATTGAACAGTGGATTATCTGAATTGGTTACAAATATATTAACTGCATTATCAACCGAACCCAAAAATAAAACAGGTGGTAAAAAAAATAAGACACGTAGGCCTAAAAAACAAAGAAAAACTAGAAAACTTCGCAATAAAAATATTGGTGGTGCAAACGGTGACGAAAGTTTTTCATTATTATTAATGTTGGTTGGTGTTATATTACTTATTATAGGCGCAGCTACTGGCAATCTAGCCTTAACAAGTATAGGTTCAATTTTAATATTTTTAGGGCTAATGATAGCATGTAACTTCTGCATATTTATTTTTATAGTAAGCTAATCAAAAAATTGATTAACAATAACTAAAAGATATAAATAAATATCCAGATAACTATATAATGAAGTTTTGCGTGAAATGCGATAATATGTATTACATTGGAATTAGTGTAGATGACCCAAACCAACTGACTTATTATTGCCGTAATTGCAAGCATAAAGATGAGACAATTACTGAGGAAGGAGTATGTGTTTTGAATTCACAATTGAAGAAGGGCGAGCAGAAGTTTAACCATATTATTAATGAGTATACCAAGTTGGACCCTACTTTGCCAAGAATCTATAATATGAAATGCCCAAATGTGGAATGTAAAACAAATAAGGAAGATAAAAAGGCAGAGATTATTTATATCCGTTATGATGATGATAACTTGAAGTATTTGTATATGTGCACGGAATGCGATACCACGTGGAAAACCAATCAGTAAGGGAGGGTTTAGAAGGGACAAGGAACGAAACCGACCCGCGCAGCTTTCAGGTTCCCCTCAGAAAAATTGATTAATATATTTTTTATTAACCAATTTAGAAATATAACCCTATATATTATCAACGATGGAAAGAGATTTGGAGTACTTAAAGTCTAAGATTCCCAAAGAAGTTTACGAAGCGAATAAGGAAAAGTATGATGCTAAACTAGATGAATTAGAGGAGGCAGATCCTAAAGTAGAAGAAGATGAAGTAGAAGATGAAGATCAGGAGACACAGGCCAGTGATAATGAGTCTATTGAAAAAGAGGAGGAGGACGAAGATGAAGATGAGGACTTAGAAGAGCAAGACGTTGAGCGATTAGGTACAGCATTCCCTGAAATAGAAGATGATAACGACGACGAGGAAGATGATGACGAATTTTATCTACAAAAGTTTGATGAGACAATCCAACAAAAAATTATCGCAGATTTCCACCCAGAATTGAAGTCACATAATTACGACGAAATAGATGTTTTGTCTAGAGTTGTTCGTGATGAGAATGGTAATATTATTGACCCACTTCATAAGACAATTCCATTTATTACTAGATATGAAAAGGCACGAATTTTAGGAGAACGTGCAAAACAAATTAATGCTGGCGCCAAGACATTTGTTGAATTGGAGCCGAATGTTATTGATGGATATGTGATTGCTTTGAAAGAATTTGAGGCTAAGAAGATTCCGTTTATTGTAAAGAGACCTATGCCGAATGGTGGTGTAGAATATTGGCGATTTGAGGATTTGGAAGTCCTAGTTTAATAATTTTAGACCAATAATAGATTTATGTTTTTTTTATAATTATATTGTATACCATAAATACAATATAATATGTCTGAATCTGAATCTGAATCTAAACCTGAAACTGTGCCTGGACCTGAATCTGAATCTAAACCTGAAACTGTAACTGTAAGTGAAACTGGACCGGTAGAAGGAGCTCAATCTAAAGACCTTATTACAAATGGTACAATAACTTGGAAAAAAGAAGGCGACATTACTTATGTTTCTGCGAAACCGGAAGGTCCCCCTTCTGCAGAAAATAATAGTTGGACCATATTAAATGCAGCCCAAAAGGGTGCAACAGCTTCGTTTTTAAAGAATCAATTAACTAGCTCTACAACTCAATCCCAAGAAAATGCTTCTCCTGGTGCTTCTCCTGATGCTGGTGCTGATGCTGATGCTGGTACTGGTGCTGGTGCTGATACTGGTCCTGCTACTGATATTGCTGCTACTACTGGTACTGCTACTGATGCTGCTGCTCCTGCTACTGATGCTGCTACTCCTGCTCCTGATGCTGCTACTGCTACTGCTACTACTACTGATGCTCCTCCTGCTCCTCCTGCTAAGAGAGGATGGTTGGGGTTTGGTGGGGGTAAAAAATCAAAGAAACAAAGAAACAAAAACAAAAGACATACTCGTAAAACCAAATAATAACCTTTAGAAAGGAAGGAGGGGGGTAATTGGGGGCGTAGTTCAACCTAATTTAGCCAAACCAAAAATCTCATTATATATAAATGACGGATTACGTAGTTTGTATCCCATCTTATAAAAGAGCAGAATTATGTAATGAGAAAACACTCCAAACATTAAAGGACAACCACATCCCCGCCAAAAAGATATTCGTTTATGTGGCAAACAAAGAAGAATATGACGAATACATCAATATATTAGATAAATCCAAATACAATAAGCTGGTCGTAGGAATTAAAGGTTTAGTTCCTCAACGCCAATTTATCATGGAGCAATTTCCCGAAGGCAAACACATTGTTTTCTTTGACGATGATGTTTCCAAAATAGATTTAACTATGTCATCACTTACAAAGGGTAAATCCTTAGATTTCTTTTTCAAACATGCATTCAAAGAGTGCCATAAAAATAAATCCTTTATTTGGGGTGTTTATCCTGTATTCAACCCATTCTTCCGTAAGGGCCGCACAGAGATGACAACTTGCTTAACCTACATTGTGGGTGCATTTTATGGTATAATCAACAGACCCAAATTAAAGGATATTGAACTCACAATTACCAAAGAGAATGGCCAAAAGGAGGACGTAGAGAGAACATTAAAATACTTCGTAAATGACGGTATAGTTCTCAGATTCAACCGTGTAGGATTTATGACAAAATATTACGGTAAAAGTGGTGGTTTAGGAACATTTGAAGCCCGTTTAAAACCTATGTTGGAAGCGTCCAAAAAATTAAAGGCGAAATATGGCGAATATGGTGAGATTTCCACCAAAACCCATGGTATGACTGAATTCAGATTAAAGAAAATACCCGCCAGAACAGAAGCTGAAGTAGCAAAACAGACAAAGAAAGTACCACTTACACCCAAAAATAAGACCCGCAAAAACAAGTAAAACAAACAAGGGAATAAATAATGTGATTATATTATAACTAAATAAATGTATTTACTTATAATTTCAGCAACAATCTTTTTTATTCATGCATTAATAACAAGTAGATTTTTCAATAAACGCCGAATATTAATAACAATTATAAACGCAATACTTTTTGGAATATTTTATTACTTATGGCATATAAACGTAGAAGGATTTCGCAAAAGTGTAGACGCAGCATTTAAAGACGGAAAAATATATTACTATGATACTGTACCAACAACAGATAAATGCGAAACAGGTGATAAGGAAGAAATAACGTTTTACTACAACAATGGAACAGAAGAAAAACACATTGACACAAGTAACAATTCATATACCTGTAAAAAATTAACGCTTAAACCAAAGACAATACCGCTTCAAACGTACGGAGGTCGTGGTAGTCAAGTAGCACAAGTAAAACCTGAGCCAATTTTAAAATACATAATAACTCCAGGAACTATTATAGACCCATCGTTTAATTGCCCAGAATCTCTAGACTATAACATAAACAAAGGTAAATGTTTTACACCGAACTATACTGCTTATCGCAATAGTTGTAAAGAAGATTATGACGAGACTAATGACGCATGTTTAAGAGCAAATCATGATAAAATTTATCCGTATGACCCATATTATAAAATGACGAAGAATAATGATTATGTATTTCCAAAAAGATATAAATGTCCGCATGCTATAACTCAAATATCAATAACATATCCAGGTCAAGACAGAAATAACGATGTTTATAACTGTGATGCTAGTGGAAATAGAAAAGTAGTAAATAACGATAATGATTGTCCACCAGGATTAAGAGCTATCAAACGTCGCAATATATGCAGATAACATGAAAAATTGATTAAAATGAATCTATTTCATGAATTGAAATCAAACAACAATGTCAATTCTAGATAAACTTTCGGTGCTAAATCCTGTTATTATTCGGCCCAAACCAGAGATGTGTCATCCGACCTGGGAAAACAAAAATTTTCGGTATGAGGGGACTGTTAAGAATATTCGGTATCACTATATTAACGGTGGGGCAAAACAATTCGGTAAGGAGAAGGTAGTTTATATTAGTTTCATGGATTTGGAAGCCTACAATAACCTTCTTCTTCAGGGTTCACATATTATGTGTTACGTTCATAACACATTAATGACCTGTTATATTACAACTATCGCAAGAGATAGTAGTAATAAAATTTATAAATTGGAGGTAGCTATTTACGATGACGAGAACATAATTAGACCTTACCCAATTGTATACAACATTAACGTTAGCAATATTGATTCTATGTTAATTACGGAAAAGATGTATCAGATTCAAAAATTCTAATCTTTCGGGTTTCTGCGCATATTCTTCACAGTTTTGTTATGTGTTTCAAAAAATTTTCTGGTTTTATTCTTACTGTTTAACCATACATTTTTTCTCAAATAACATACAATAGATAGACGTATTGTCTCAGGTGTTTTTTTATGAATGGGCAAATTGGCATGGGGTTGGTGGACATCCATAAAAAGAACATCACCACTGCGAACATCAACTCCAACACCATATTGTGGGAAACAGGTTTCACCGCCAGTGTAATCACCGCGTTCAATAACAGCTAAATTACCAAACCCTTCGTCATCATCTCCCTTATCTGTGTGTAGTCCAGTTTGGAAATTAACATTGGTTGTAATTGTAGTGAAAGCTGTATTGGCTATTTTAAAATGTGTTTCTTTGGCTTTCTTGATTTGTTTGGAGTAGTGTTCAGGCGTTAATTTAGCATACATTTTATCAACTTCCTCAATAAGAGGTATAGTTTTCTTATACAATTCAGGGTAGTCCATATTAAAACGACATTCACGCACATTAATAGAAGGTTTTCTACCAAGTTTAGTGAAAATCACTTTTTGACTAGGAGTCCAACGGTCAAAATAACCAAAAATATTAGACATTACTTTTTTAACATTCCCTAAATTCTTCTTTTTGCTACCTGATGCGCTGCCGCGAAGACTAGATGCGTTTTTAGCGAATTTAATAATGCTGTCGTAAAATGCATCTTGATTGGCAGTTGTTAATTTATTCTTTCTAAACCTTAATAACAATCTTCCGTCAGCAGCAAATACATCAGAATCGTCTTTAATAATTGTTTTGATATCGTCAGGTTTTAAGAATTTATCCATCTTCTTGGCTAATACTTTATCATCATAATCTTTCTCCACTGTGTAAACTGTTACACCGTTTTTTTTCTCTGTTTTAATAATCATTTCTTTATATTTACCATACATTTTTATTCATAAGTTTAGTCCAAATTTTATGTGCGAATAATATAGATGGCTAAAAAATCTGCATATTTGTTTTATATTATACTTGCACTATCATTAGTAATATTTGGAACACTTTCATTGACGTTTTTTAAAATAAATATAATTGAAGGTGCGAATGTATCAAGTAAAAATACAGACGAATTTTCTATTGGAATTAAAATTGACCTGAATGGCAAAAAAGGTAAGATAGTTCCTTATCCTCTTGGCTCTTACACAGTTACTACCACTTCTGGAAAATACTCTTCTACGACTGATTTTTCTATGAATCAACCAGCCACGTATGTAAAAACAAAATATGATGTTGATACTTCTAAAAAAATTGTTGACAGAATAATAACTATTGCTCCAAAAGACACAGGTGGTTCAAAAAATATAAATATAGGTGATGTAATAACAAATAAGTTTATTTTAGATATAAGCTTTAATAATATTGCATATAAACTAGATACGATTGAGGATTTAAAATCAAAAGGTATGCCAACGGATAATTTAAACTACATTGATAAGAACAATAATTTGATTATAACTACGCTTGGTCCAATCTATGATAAAAATAAAGGTAAAATTGGAAGTGTAAACGCGGATGACACTGATATATACAATGACAAAACGTATGCTATTAATGTTGAAAACAAAGATGATATCTTTTTAGATATAAAAAAAATAATTATTAGATTTATGATTCCACTTCCATTATCAGCGTATTCCCCAGCTGCACCACCACCAAACGACCCTAAACTCGTATCTAAACTACCCAAATTAGATCCAAATATGAGTAATGATAAATTCCTTGAACCATATTAAACCATTGACCAATTCCCATATTTTATTTTATAAAAGCAAACAACAATTATAATATTGTTGTTTGTCTAAAATTATTTACAAAGCACTCTTGTAATCTACAACATAAGGGTTTGATTTTAACATAGATGTAATATCGGGTGTGTTTCTATCCATATTTATATTCGCATATAAATTATTGCTTGCTCCAGCAGTTCTGCCCATATTAGTAGGGTCTGGTGATTGATAAGGCATTGTTGCAATAACCGCACGATTGTTTTCTAACATATTATCACGAGATACTTGACGCATATTGATATCGCTATTCATTAAATTCATGTTACCATTGGGTGTATATCCAATATTTGTGCTTGATTTAATTTCATTGTTGCGTTGATTATAATTTGCTTCATATGAGCTCATTTGACGACTTCGCTCACCTGCACTAGCATTACCAGCATAGAAGAAATCTCCTGTCTCAGTACGAATAGTGTGAGTAGGAGTGTGTCCAGTTACACTGTAAGCACCGTGGGGTTGTGTTGAGCTTACATTCAAATGATTGGTTGATTTCTCTGTGGTCTCACGAATAGTAGGAGCTGGACGGTCAGCAGGATTAAAAATATATGATTGGGGAACTGTTGTACTAGGATTCTGGTAAGGTCGGAGTGTTCCCATAACATTCTCTTTACGACTAGGTCTTAACATATCAATCAAGGGCGCAATAGCCGCACCTAATCCACCACTAACCATACCATAATAGTAATCTTGATTATTTTCTGTGCGGTTATTGGGATAAGCCTTTTTTGCTTTAATTTCATAATCAGCATCCGTCGCATATTGGCGGCCATTTGCATTAGCACCCGCTAAAGGAACTGCACCTAATTGTTGATTATGGGTTGGCATATATTCACCAGGAATATAGCTTGCCTCATTTTTGTAACCAGCACCGCCAGCATAAGATACAGCGGTTTCTGGACGGCTTACATAACGGTCCACAGGAATAGCACGCATTGTCTCACCATTTCTAATACCACCCGATTTAAAAAGACGACCAATATCATCAGGACTTCTGCGATTATCTAATTCAAAACTCTGGTCAGGTAAATGTTTCTCCATGATACCCATTTGCTCATAAGTCGCATTTTGTTTAATAAGACTATCAGCAGGTCCCTCATGACCATAAAGCATTAATCCAGTGGCTTTGGGTTTATTATCTACACGCATTTGGTCTGCGGTTTTATCTAGCCATTTATCACGCATCATCATACCAGAGTTATAACCACCAGCACCCTCGCTAGTATATCCTAAACCTAGACCAGGTGCTACGTGCTCCTCTTCAAATGGTTTTACATTTGCCATGCGCAAACTAGGATTAACACGGGATTGATAAAATTCACTCATGTTGGGTGCACCATTAGCCCATTGTTGATTTGCAGAGGGTGAAAACAAAGGTGCTTGTTCTTTTTTGCTAATTGTTTGAGTACCAGAACCAGTGTAACTATCTAAAAGACCTTCATTAGAATTCTCGTTTGATATACGTGTTCTTAAATTACTACCGAAAAAGGGGACCATATTGTTGTGTTCAAAATAACTAGCATTTACTTTATCACCTGTTAATGAATAGAATTGTTGTCCAGCGAATGCAGAATCATCCATTGTACTTGGTGATTGGGCCTTGTTCATATTAGGATTGAAATACTTATCTGTGTAAACACCACCGCCATTGTCGTAACGATTTGATGTTGATAATTGCGAAGTTTGGTCACTATCAGATGATACTATAGGAAGCTCACTGGGAAAATTACGGTTTGGAATATCCACGTTAGGTAATTGTGTTCGGTTTCTAAAGTTCTCACTCTTAGCTTTTTGATTAGATACAATATATAATAGTCCTAATGCAACACCTGGGATAGCAATTTCCATGTTTATATTATATAATTAAAATATCGTTATATAATATTTATTGGGATTCGTTGTTATTATTGTTATTGTATTTTATTTTTATATAATGTACCAGGACATCCCATTTCATCTCCAGTAACACAGATTGATTTGCCCGATAAGTAAAAGGGAATTCCATCCATTCCTGAAACAACAGGTACAGTTGGAACAAAGAAATCTTTCTCTAAAATACGTGTTTGTACATTCTCATGAAAGCCTTTCTCTAAACCATTCAATGGATTTAAAAAAGGTTGTTCCCATCTAGGTTGTACTAAATCCTTATACATCCAAGCTGGATGGGTTGCTCTACTTTCTTCTACAAAGGGGTCTTCATTTCTATAGTAATTAGATGTTGTTTGTGCAGTATATTGTTGATGTTCGTTTGTGCCAATGTAATCTCTATTTAGTTTACGAGTTAATCCATGTAAATCACTCTCTAAATTTACTGTATTGTTTCTCAAGTTGGCGCCCCATTTTTGCATACGAATATTAGGATCTTCAAGAAAAGGTAAATCAGTTCCTTGGCCAGGTGTATCTAAAAAATATCTACCTGCAAAACTGCTTATTTGTGCTTGTTTATGAATACGTGATGGATCATCGTGAAATCTAGTAAATGACATAACTATAATATATGCCGAAAAAATAGTTTCGTTAAAATAATATATAAATTATATCAACTATTGTTTATATATTATTTAATACAAATGGCAAAGATATGTCTAAACATGATTGTGAAAAACGAGAGTAAGATTATTGAGCGTCTTATGCTTTCTGTTCTTCCCCTAATTGATAGTTACTGTATTTGCGATACTGGTAGTACAGATAATACTGTAGAGTTAATAGAATCCTTCTTTGAGAAACACAATATTCCTGGTAAAATTGTAACCGAGCCTTTTCAAGATTTTGGTTACAATCGTACTTTTGCACTAAAAGCTTGCAATGGTTTAGCTGATGCTGATTATTTGTTATTAATGGATGCCGATATGAAATTACGCATTAACCCAACGCTTAATATAGCAGAATTAAAAGAATCATTGACACAATGTGCATACTACATTTACCAAGGTTCAGATACATTTTTCTATAAAAATGTTCGCATATTGAGAAACGACCCTGAATATTCATATTGGGGTGTCACGCATGAATTTGTGAAAACACCTCAAGGTACCGTATATTTGGAAATTGACAGAGCACGACTTTTTATAGATGACATTGGCGATGGCGGTGCGAAAGCAGATAAATTTGAACGTGATGTTAAATTATTATTGAAAGGCTTAGAAGAAAATCCAGGTAATGACCGTTATACTTTTTATTTAGCTAATAGTTATCGTGATGCAGGAATGAGCAAAGAAGCTATAGAAAGATATCAAGAGCGTATTAAGATTGGTGGCTGGCATGAAGAGATTTGGCATTCACATTATTCTATCGGGAAATGCTATGAAAAAATGGGAGATATGCCGAACGCTATTAATGCATGGCTAGAAGCCTACCAATTTTATCCTAACCGTATTGAGAACTTATATAGAATTGTGCACTATTATCGGTCGACTGGTAAAAACACACTCGCTTGCTCATTTTACGAAATGGCGAAAGAAGAATTGGTTAAAAATACCACACAAGACCATTTGTTCTTAGAGAAAGAAGTCTATGATTTTAAATTGGATTATGAATTCACTGTGTTGGCGTATTACAGAAATCCAAACAAATTAGATGTTGTTGCTGCGTGTACGAAAGTTATGTTTCATCCTCATGCTCCCGAAAACCTTACTAAGAATGTGTTGTCTAATTATAAATTTTATAGCCCCAATCTTGCTGATTTTGGTTTACAACGAGACAATATGAACGTATTAAAAAAGATCGGTAATACATTGAATATAGATAGTTCACTAATTTCTAGCACACCGTCAATTTGCGTAGACCCATTAGTAAAGTCTAGATTAATTGTAAATCTTCGTTATGTGAATTATCGTATTGGTGATAAAGGTGAATATATAAATAAAGAAAATATTGTTACAAAGAATGTGATTGCATACATTGATATCAGTAAAAAAGAATGGAGATTAGAGAGCGAAACTGAGTTGAAATACAATCCTAGTTACGATAATTTATATGTGGGTTTGGAAGATGTGAGAATTATGGGACATGGTGGTAAACTTTATTTTAATGCGAATCGTGGACTAAGTTCTGGTAATATGGTAATAGAGCATGGCTTAATTAATTTGAAATCTAGATCTACTCTTTCACATATTATTGAAATAGATGGACAACATGGAGTAGAGAAAAATTGGGTAATGTTCCAAGATGCCGAACGGGAGCTTAAAATGATATATGGTTGGCATCCATTAAAAATTGGTAAAATAGTTGACCATCCTGAAAGTAAAATAGATGACAAGAACAATCCAGTGAAAAAATTTATGGTTACTAATGAAATCAAAACACCACCATTTTTTAAATGGTTTCGTGGTTCAACAAATGGTGAGCGTGTTGGAGATGAAATTTGGTTTATTTGCCATATTGTGAGTTATGAAGACCGCCGATATTATTATCATATTTTTGTTGCTTTAGATGTAAAGACGATGGAGTTGAAACGATACAGTAGAATCTTTACGTTTGAGAAAGAAAAAGTAGAATATACGTTGGGATTTGTCTATTTAGAAGAGAACAAGGAACTTTTGATTGGATATAGTTTAATGGACCGTGAAACAAAATATATGACAATTGGTAGAGACAAGGTGGAGGAATTATTTTATTAATATAATGTATATTATATTTATTGTAAATGTCTGATAATGATACTATTTTCAAAGATGTTCTTGTGCCAAATTGGCGTTTAGTAAGAATTAATCCTAAGCCAGATAGGAGAAAAGGTGGCCGTGACTATTTTATAATAACAAACTTTGCTGAAATTGTTAAAAAAAAATTGGATGCATATTTAGTGATTAAAACAAAGTCAGACGATGAATACGATGAAGAAGATGAACACGATGAACTCTATAAACACTATAAACACTATAATAGAGACCATCCCCAAATAGTATTTGGCAAATGGGGTGCTCTTGGAATCATGAGACCACCTAGAATGAAAGATTTTTGGGAAATAATTAAAGATGATGAAAATTTTTTTGTTTGGAATCCTGCTACATCCAATTGGGACAAAAGTTCTAGTTTTCGTAATAGCATTGCACCAACATTTCTAAAGCATAATAAAACCCCCACAATAGATGACATGAATTCTGCCGAAGATGCCTTTGATAGCATGAAAGAACAATTTGGCGAATATTTAAAGAAGCAACAGGAAATTTTAGATGATCAAAAGGGTGGTAAAAAATCCAAGAAATCAAAAAGAACAAAAGCAAGAAAACCCGTAAAGAAACAACGTAAAACTCGCAAGCATAAAAAATAAACATAAATCCGTCCACTATTTAAACCATATTCATAGTAGCATTTTTACAATTCTCACCAAAGGTCTTACGATGCCATTGGCATATTCCATGTTCCCGAATTCCATCCAAATGCCTCTTCGTTCCATAACCCATATTGGTATCTAGACCATATCTCTCGGCCAAAACAGGATGCTGTTTACACAATTTCTCAACATAAGCGTCACGACCAGTTTTCGCCAATATACTCGCAGCAGCAATTCCAATATATTTGGCATCACCCTGTTCAATAGTTACATTAGATAACTCTTGAATGCACTCACGACTCGGGTCAAATGCCCTATATGGAGTAAAATAGTTCCCATCTACTATAGCCATACATCGGTCCATTTCCATATCTGGCAATTTCATTATACATTCACGAATGCATTCATGCATTCCTTTCATAACAGATTGTAAAATATTAACATCATCAATAACATCTTCAGGAACAGACGCTATGTGCCATGCCAATGCATTTTCCTTTATAAACTTAGCCACTTCATTAATCTTTTTTTTAGAAGTGAATTTTTTACTATCTTTGATATCTACGCCAACGAATTTAGTAAGGTCTTTAGGTAAAACAACGCATGCAATATAAACACTGCCGAATAAACAACCTCTACCTGCCTCATCTAATGAAAATTCATATTGGTTTTTTTCATTGTAACATCCAGACAATGGTGTTGGTGGATTGCGAGGCTTTCTCTTCTTTTCAACTGTTACTTGTTCAAATGGTTCTATAATTGGTTCCATACGATTACGATTATTAAATAACAAATTAAGAATATTTAACAATCAATTTTTCATTTCATTGCATATATTTTCGTCCTATACTTTATATCAAAATGTTATCCATTAAAACTACACCATTACTTTTATTTTTATTGCTATTAATAGTTTTAGTAATATCTGTGTTAGTGGGTAATAGTATCTCATCTAAAGAAGGATTTGTATCTTTTCAGCAAACTAAAAACTCATTAGATTTAGTTTCCATACCCACATATTCATCTTCTAATTACACTGTAAAATTATTTGACCAATTATATTTTGATAATAAGAACGGCAATATTATTGAGGTAGATTCCACACGTCATTCAGGTAACACAGACACGACTGGTATTAGTATTGCAACAACATATGTTTCTGCTCGTAGCAGTAGCTCTAGTAGCACAAGCTACAAAAACATTATAAATGGAACAACAGTTGTTCCGCAAGATACACCACCAAGCCAAATAACAACAACTGCTTCATCCTACCAATCCTATATGTATTTATCACAATCAGTCAATACTGACTTTTACACTTTGTTTTGTTTCCCATGGAATACAGATACATATATACATATTATTAACAATACTACAAATATTCAAGAGAAGAGCTTTTATTTCAATGCTCAAGGCGAAATGAAGAATTATGATTACCCTGATAATACCAAATTAGGTCTTACATCTTATATCCCTTACATTAAACCTGCTGATAATTCTACTGCTGACCCATTTTATGATCCACAAAAAGCATTATACAAATTGGCATCCTTTGTAAAATACGATATCACCAACGGCAATTTAATAATACAAACTGCTCAAGATGGAACATCTAAATCAATTACGGTTTACAGTCGCACTGGAACCTCTACAGTCGTCTCAACTGCTGGCACAATTACTAATACGCCCACAAGTGTATCCAGTGCTAGTTTTGCGCCATTTACAGTTGTTGATACTCTTGGCCAAAACCTAGTACTTTATTTACCATACGAAACTAAAACCGTAATAGCATTAATCGGATTTGCCAATGCTTCATTAACATCATTAACTCTAAACAATGTTGTTCGTTTTACAGCCACAGCTGTTGATTCTGGCAATACTAAAACTCCTGGAATGAATACTGGTACAAATCCTAACCCAGGATTCAATATGGCTCCACCAACACAAGATAGTGCGATGTCTGAGTATTTCAAATGGTACTGGTACTGGAAGAATACCGGGGCATCTACATCTAAATTAAATTATTCCGATGATTATTTGTTAAAGACTCAAATTGTACCTCCAGTATGTCCCGCTTGTTCCACCGGTAGCACTTGCACAAATTGTGGAGGACAAGGAGGCTCAGGAACTGTTTCTCAAACTGGTAAAACTGTAGTTGGTGGAAATAAGGTCGGTACTGGCGGAAGACCTGAGAATGTTTCTGAAAAAAGTAGCGGAACTTTATCATCTAATTCTGGCGCAAATACAATTGGTGGTGTTCTTAATAATACTGTAGACAAGGTTACGGATGTTGCTGGTGCGGGATTAGTTGGAGCAGGAATGGCAGTAGGTGGTGTTGCGTTAGGCGCAGGTGCATTAGGTTCTTCTGCTATTAACACTACCGGTAGTGTAATAAAAGGTGTTTCTAAAGACGTTACTGGTTTAGCCGGTGGAGCGGGCACAGGTGTAAAAGATGTTTTAATGCAGAATCAAGGCCGAGGTCAGGGACAAGGGTTTGGACCCACAAATAGGTCGCAAACTGGTGACCAATCACAATTAAATGCTCAATTATATGGTCAAGACAATACCAGCTCAGTAGGTCCTGATGGAAAGAAATTAGATATTAATAGAACAGAAGGTTCTTTTCAGTCACCCTATGGAACAACAACTGGAACACAATCAGGTGACCAATATTCTTACTATGGTGCTTTACCTAGCAAAGGAAATGCCAATTTTATGCCAGTAACTGCTGATTTTAGCGCATTTGGACGTTAAACAAAAAGGTGATGAAAAAATTGAATGCTTTTTACGAAATAATAGATTTCGTAAAAACTAAGAACCATCATGACAGACATTTTATCTTGCGAATCCTGGAAGACTACCAAGGCGTTCAAGTCTATTCTGGACAAGGAAACCCAGAAGAAGTACTATAAGCGTATGGGTGCATCACCTGATGTACAGCAGCTTGTGGACTTGGACTCCAAGCCTTTTGGCTCAGAGTGTGAGAAGATTCTTTCCGAGATTTTCGCGCTAGGTAAGCGCAGTTCCAGTCAACATGACGCCACTCTAAACGGCAAGAAGATTGAAATCAAGACCGCACGATACTGGTCTGGTAAGGATGACTGTGTCTGGCAGCATCTTGAACCAGAACACGATTACGAGTTTGCCCTGTTTGCCCTCTTGGATTTCCAGGGGTTTAAGATCTGGGGTGTCAAGAAATCGCTCTTGATGGGCGAGATGCGTGAAAAAAACATTGTTACATTTCAAGGGAAACAGGGGTGGTGGACCAAGAAGTCTGCTATTTTGCCCTACCTAACACCAATCTGTACTCGTGATGATTTGCTAGCACTCATGTCTACGTAGACAACCGCCCATTTGCTAACTCAACATAAACATTATTAATTTCAAAACCTATGTAATCTACTGTATTTTTTTTGGCTGAAACACATTCTGAACCTGAACCCACAAAAGGAACCACGAGCAACGTCTTTCCATCCTTGTTTAGAGCCGCCTTGATTAAAATGTCACACAAAGCTAATGGCTTTTGTGTTGGATGGTCAACACGTTCTTTTTTACCTGCGCCACCAGCTAATGCAGGAACTTTAATAACATCTCTAGGCAATGCACCTCCCTCATGAGCAGTATATATTGTTTCCTTTTCACCATTACTGAATCGGCCTTTGGTTGCCTTTCTAACTTTACCCGCTGCGTTATTAAGGAATCCATCGGTGTAAGGCTCACGAACATCATCACGATTAAACACTGGTTTTTGTTTTGTGCAACACAAGATGCTCTCATGTGTTCTCTGCCAGAAATTAAGCGATGGTGTTACTTTGTTTGTATAGTGCCAAATTAGCCACCGAACGTTGCATGTTATACGAACCCGAATAAATGCCAAAATTTCACTGAAACCATAAATATATAGGGTTCCAGTGGGTTTCAAAATGCGGAGACATTCACTTATCCAATTATCACACCAAGCCAAATAATCGTCCATTGTCTGTTTATCGCTGTCATTGCCGAAATCCTTGCCAATATTGTAGGGTGGGTCACATATAATAATATCTATTGATTCACTAGCTAGTTTTTTCATACCAGTTATGCAGTCTTCATTATAGATGCGATTTTGTTCAATAGCTGGGTAAAATACATTGACGGGGGGACCATCCCGGATAACTAGTCGTGGTTTGGAAGACGGTTCCATCTCTAATTTATTTTTCACTTCGTTTGGCCCCACTTCGTTTGGCCCCACTTCGTTTGGCCCCACTTCGTTTTGCATTTTGTTTGTTTCCATATCTAATGTATTCTTTAAAATCAATTTTTTTACCATTACGTATATTCAGGTATTATTTTCATATCATTTCAATAAAAAATATACACTATAATTTTTATTGTAATCAGGGTTCAAAAGGGACAAATAATGGTCCATAGGTTCCCTTTTCAGAAGTCATTATATCCACCCTCAAAATGGCAATTTAAAACACTCGTATCTGTATTGTCTTCAGGATAATCGCCATCCTCCGGATAATCGCCATATATATAATTATCAACAATATCATCAGAAGGTGTCTGAATATCACTCTCAATGGGTTCAATCGCATCAATATCAACATCCTTCAAATATGTCTCAAAAGCACTAGGATAATCCAACACTGATGTGTCGCTATTCTCTAGACCAACATCAATAAACCCTCGTCCACGAGCTCCTTTATAAACATAATCAGCACAATTTGCGCAGTATCCAATAAAGACACCATTGATAGAACCGTAGTCAGCACAATTGTTACATTGTCCAGGACCCGTACCTTCCTTATGACAGAGTGCCCATTCCTCAGGAAACTTCTGATGATACCACTGGTAATCATAAAGATATCTTTCTCCATAGTGGAATGGCTCCTCATTAGGATGAGGATCGTCATCCTCGTCATCAGACAAGAGGGTCCAAATGAAATCGTCGTATTTGCGAGGCATTCTGTTTGTTTTTTAACATATTTTATTTTCCAAACGAAAGCAATCAATTTTTTAATCGTCTTCATCCAATTCATCTACAGCAGCATCTTTCTTAACATTTTTATCTAAATACCTATACATTCTTTTAATGTCCAACTTTGTAATATCGTAGTTTTCAAACAGCTTTTCAACATCATTTAATTTCTCAGTTTGACTGCACAAATCTCCACCCTTGTATAAACGTAATTCTTGAAACATAGCCATCAAATCTTTCTTATCTAAATCTAATTGCTGTGATAAATTATAAGTAAATAACATATTGTTGTACTCGGTTGAATACTTTGTTAATACCTTAGTAAACCGAACTTCCAAGGGTTTAAATTTATCGGTGTTTTCAGGGAAGTAATCATGATATAATTTATTATTATAAAACGTTTTCATTAAAGAACTCATCTCATTAAACTGCCATATTTGGCTTTGAAATGTTATTCTATCAATATAATCAGCAAAGCACATTATTTTTAATATCTTAGAATAAAACGGGAAAGTCTTCTCAATGGGTTTCCCCTGCAGAACATCAACAATATTTTCATGCCATAAAAGAGCCACAATAGTTCTATCAGTTTCATTCATAAATTGATTATGTTGGTCCATGGGAATATTTTTATTAATAAGCATTTCAGTAATCTTTTTGGAATCTTCATTATATGATTTAATATGAAAAATGTTCTCTATTGTGTCCTGTGTTATCAATTCTGGTTTCTTGGTTAATAGTTCATTTACAAACAATAATTTACGCATATCACCTTGTATGTATTTTAAAATGCTTTCTCTGTACGATTTGGTGGCGTTTTTTACAGAAGGAACAGTAATATTAAGTATTTTCTCTATTTGTCCAGTGGTTGGTGTTTTTAATTCAAAAGTATTACACACCTTTATAAGCTCTTTTATTTTTTTATCAATATAATAATTTCCAATGCAAATAATAGGATTGGTCGTAACGTTTTCAAGGCGTTGTTTTTTAGTCTTCTTTTGACGTATAATTTTAATAAGCGCAGTAATACCACCTTTGTCACCATTATTCATACCATCAATTTCATCCATTACAACAGCAATCTTCTTTACTTTCTTTGTCATCATTTGAAGAACGTTGCGATTTGATACATTATTACTTGTAATTGTATCAATAAGACCCTTATTTCTAACATCACCCGCATCGTATTTAATTACATCGTAGTCTAGGTCTTTTAATATATTCATTACAAATTGCGTCTTACCACAACCAGGAGACCCATAAATATAAATGCCCTTTTTGTAATTTAGGTTTTTATAATTATCATCAAAGGATAACAGTATTTGTTTTATTTCATTGGCTATTGTTTCTCTTTCAAATATTTCGTTAACATTTATTGTATTCATAATTAGTATTATACTATTATGAATATATTTATTTATATTGAATTTTAAACGAATATAATATATAGAATGTACAAGACATCCAAAGTTTATGTTGCCGGATGTTTTGACGACTATTTAGAAATACGAAAAATACAACAGATATTAATAAAACATGGATACGAAATATCCTATGATTGGACAATACGTGCTGAAAAAACCATTTGCGATCGTATGGATGGAATTGCACTTAATAGAAAGTCGGAGATATTAAAAGAAGAAGCATTGTTTGATATGAATGGTGTTTATAAAGCGGATTTTACGCTTTTTATTATTACAAAAAAAGATTATGTATATCGTGGAACATTTTGCGAATTAGGAGCATCTATTATGCGAGACACATTACGTGATAAAATAGGTCATACGATTATTTTATCAAATAAAGATGAGGATACTTACGCAAAAACACTATGTTTTTATCATCATCCACACATAGTTCATGTAAACACCATAGAAGATGCGCTATCTATCTTTTATTAAGGTATATTTATTAATCTGTATCTCTGTTTAACAGACATTAACGTCTACAATAACCTCTGGGTCGCTCTTGCTGCGTCTAACTGGCACAGATTCTTCTTCTTGAATAGGTATTCTTGTCATCTTTTCCTTTGTAATGTTTGCATCTCGCAAAGCTATAGTCTTCTCAATAAGTTGTTGTTGAAGCATACCCACCATTTTTTGAAGCTCATTGTTTTGCTTTATTAAATCGTCTGAATTACTAGGGGTTTGTCCTTGTACTGACCCTTGTCCTTGTGCTTGTCCTTTTGCACTAGACAGTTCACGAATCGTCTTAGTTTTCTCAATCAACTGTTTCTGTAACATAGTAATCATATTTTCTAATTCAGCAGTCTTATTAGAATTATCTGGTTCAATAATTGTTGCTGTAATATTATTTGATTGTACTGGTTTTCCATTGGTTAAATCACGAATTGTCTTAGTTTTATCCACTAATTGTTTCTGTAAAATAGTAATCATGTTTTCAAATTCGCCGCATTTCTGTGCTAATTGGGAAAGCTGTTTTTGCTGCTCTTGAATCATATTTACAACCTCATGGTTAGATAATTGAACTGGCTCTTGGCCTGGACGTTGCAACATAATAGGTGAATTGCTTTGCATCTTTTTCATTTCTTCTTGCACCATCTTTTCACGCTCTGCCTCAATTTCTTTAATTTGTTTTAATACATCGGGTTTCATCTTAGGCAAACCAGGTTCATAATTCTCCAATAGCTTATCAATATCGCGCATAAAGAAATCCTTAACAGGTTTTTCAGATTCTTTGCGAATAAACATTTCCACTGTTTTGGGAGATTCCTTAAAGTAGTTCGGGTGCTGGTTATCCAACATTTTACGTTTATCAAAAGTATTGTGCTCATGAGAAAATACTAAAATAGCCTTCATAGGGTCCAATTGAACAAAAGGAATAGTGTATTCTTTCAAAAACGCACGCTCTTCTGCTAAAGATGCAGTATCCTCATATTTCGTTTGTTCTAATAATTCTTTGCGGAATGCGAATGTTCCAGCAGTAGCATGGTTGGGACCATAAGGACCACACTGATACATCTTTTGAATATGCTTAAAGTAAATATAAATCTCACTAGCACCAGCACACAAAGCCTTTGGGTTGTTCTCTAATTTTTCTACAGCATCTTCAATGCGCTCGGGTGGATAATAATCATCGTCATCCATATAAACAATGATTTGACCACGTACAAAACTATGCATATAGTTACGCTTAGAACCAAGAGTCATTTTTTGAGGAACTTCAAAATAACGGATTTGAGGGATATTGGATGTTTCTACTAAATCTTTTATTTTATCGGTTCCATCATCTACAATAATCCATTCAATACGATGTTTTGGGTAAGTTTGATTACGGAAACAATTGAACATGTTTTCAATAAAGGGGCGGCGATTAAAAGTGGGTGTGCAGACACTAACCATAGGCAACTCTTTCTTAACCGTCTTTTGATTGTTCGTTTTTTTATTATTCGTCATTAAAATAATAAAACAATCTTATTATGTAAAATTAACGATTCTATTTCTAAATGATTTATTACTAATAATTAATTATACAAATTGCATACTTTTTGGTAAATTATATTGTACCAAAGACCAAAATACATAAAATACACTAGCCATCGTAAGACCATAAACCCCATAATTTGCCATATTGAATGCTGAAGCGGAACCGTTGTAATTTTTTTCACCAGGTTTAACAGAGCCATTTGCTATATTGATCATATCATTAATTGATGATATATTGAATCTGGATTTAATAATGTAATACAAATACGATAATATTATGAATATGAAAGACAAATCTATAAAATAAAGAGTATTACGGAATGTATTGTTGCTAATATTTTTCTGAGAATCACCTAATAATATAAAAAACGTGATTAGATACACAATAATGAAAAAGTTATCTGAAATATATTCAAGATATTCATAAAATTTTTTAACACATAATTGAAACGTGGTGTCTTCAGGTCGTGCATTGTTCTCTTCTTTTTTATTATCTATAAACTGCAACATATCTATAAATGCTGCCATGATTTTGGTAAAATCTCTATCGTAGTAATAAACCATAGCATATAGTGAATAAAATACAAAATACGCTGCACAGAATATGGCGCCGAAAGGAACACTAATTGTAATAACAATCAAAAATCTGATACAATTCCATATAATTTTTAATATGCTTTGTGCTGCTGCTGCTTTTGATTTAGGCTTAAGGTTACCCAATTGTTCTTTAGCTTTATCATAATTAGAGCGTTCTTGAGCGGGCTCTCCGGGCCCAGTCCCTTCCCCTTCCCCATCTTCTTCCCCATCTCCTCCATCTATTTCAATATCTAAATCAGAATATCCACCAGTTTGATTAGATTGTTGTTGTTGACGATTTCTGTTTGCTTCATCTACCTGTTCTTGTGTTTCTCCCTTTTCACGCTTAAGTCTTTCTATTTCATTACGGTCAAAACCATATTTATTGATAATTTTTTCTGTTTTTCTTTGTAATCCAGGAGTAAACCAATTCCCTTTCCCATTGATTTTGTCAATTTCTTTTTTAATAGCAATCGCTCTGTTCGCTTTGATAGGATCATTTAAATTGGTAGGATTATTTAAATCTAAAGCTTCAAGTTCTTTAGCTAATTCTCTTAGTCGGATAGTTTGTATTTCAACAGACTCCATAGTTTTACGATCCTTCTCAACGTCTCTCTCTTGTCGTCGTTTATCATAATTATGATTAAACATAGATGCTTCAGAATCAGGGTCAGGTACTAAAAACAATATTACAACTGCAACCAACATCATAGAAACAAAAATATTCTTCATATTCCCATTTATACAATCTATTAAAAAATCTTTTAGTCCACCAATCATGTAATAACTGACACAAAATGTAACGAAAAATAAAATAATGTATAAAAGCATATGATTAAACCATTTTACAGTAGTTTTTGGAACGACCTTAAGTAAAAACCATTGAAACGTAACTGGGAAAAATAGTGCATATTCAAAGAAATATAAGAAACCATTTTTAATAACACGATTTGTTAAAACGCTATCTGGTAGTCCCTTAAACATATCCACAGAGAAATCTGTTAATTTTACTCTTCCCCCCTCAATAAAATCGTCGTTTAACTCAAAGTTATTATAGTAAATCAAAAAAAACCAGTTATTTACTACAAAACAACTAAATGTAAGAGCTTCTATAATGCAAATGTAAATGTAAAATTTTTCTTTATCTGCATTTAAATCACCCTTTGTATCAGCTTCTATTGTTGAATCAGCACCAAATGATTTTTTAAGGACACTAATTTCTTTTTTTGCTTCTTTATTTATTTCGTTAGTTGCTTTTGTATTAGATACCTTATCTGCAATGTATCCTGCTAACAATTTATTATAAGCAATAGTTGAGTTGTATACATAATTAATAAAATCTATGAGAAGTTGTCTAGGATCTTTGCCACCCATATCGGCTGGAATATCACTTACATTATCGTAACCTTCCCACTCGTCTTTATCAAATTTAAAACGTTCAATCTTCTTTTTAATATTAGCAGCAGCAGTTGTTAGAGCACCTGCACTTGGTTTCCCAATAGCATTATTAAAGAACGATGAAGCTCCCTTGGCATCAAAACCTTCTTTAATAGGAGGTAAAGACTCTGATTTAGTTTCTTTTAGAGAATCAAATGGTTCCACATTATTGAGTACCTCTGGAAATGGTATATTTTTCATATTTTCAGGCTGCTTACGTTTTTTTTTAACATTTTTAATTTTGTATATCATATTCATAGTCTGAAAATTGCCATTTTTTTCACTAAATATTTTATCTTCTATTGTTTCTGACATGTTATATATTATATAGGTATTGAATATAATATATAATCGCATCTTTATCTGGAATATAACATACCACAATTGCCTCCAATAAATGATAAAATATTGTACCTTTCTTCGTAGATAGTAAGATTATAATTGTAATCATATAGTTTCCAATTTGACTTACGTACACCAATTGGATTACCAGAAGTATCACAAATAACATCAAAACTAGAGTTTGCTAAATCAATAGGAGGTGTCACTGTAGTTACCTCTAATTCTATCGTTCTAAAATTACTTAAATTCATTGCACCTGACGGTTGAATTTCAGTTTGACTTGTGTTTAAACAAAAGTTATAGCAATATAATCCTTCCTTAGCAAACCCAGGTGTTCTTGTATATTTTTCAATATAGTTATATATTCCATATGGTTGAGTATTTTCTCTGTATTCACCATTTAACAATATGGACATTGTATTCAAAATTTCTTTATGATTTTCGGCATGGTAATCGCCTGTAACGTTAATGCCAGTTGTAATTTCACCGTTTGGATGAACATCAATTCCATAAGATACATCAATTGGCCTTCCAGATAAAAACTTTGTTACGTAAACCACTTCATTGTCTGTTGACCCTTGTTGTCCAATTGTAATATTTGATGGCAAGTAATCATAAGGCCAATTTGTATAATTTGACCATTCGTTTCTTAAATAAACATCATTTCTCTGAAACGTCATCATCCAATTAGAAACCATACCGCTAGATTGCAGTTGCACACGTTTTGAGCCTGTTACGTTTTCAAAGTTATATTTCATTACATCTTTTACTAAATATATTTGGTCTTCAGTAGCAAATCGTTTTGCCTCTTCTTTAGATAAAAAGCAATAGGTTGATACTAAATGCACATCAGCATTCCATGTAGTAGAGAAATTTTGTGCATTGAACGTTGGGTTATAAGAGGGATCAATGTAGACACTAGGTGGAGTTGTCAAAAACCGAAACATTTGGAAACGATTTTGTGTAAAATCTGGTTGAATGTAAGGATATTGATATTGGTTATCAAAAACATCACGTACTACAAATAATTCTTGAATTGGTCTTAACCTAACAGTTATTGTAAGTTCACTGTATTGCAATGCTATAAGTGGAAATGCACATCCACTGTTTAATGTAAACCATGTATTGATAGGTATAAATATAGGTCTTCCACGAATAGATGGCTCTGCGCCAGCAGCTGCTGGTGTATAAAAAGCGCTTGGATAAGTATCTACTCTATTTAATGCATTCGCTGGGTCATTAAATTCTTTAACGTTTCCACTCATTGCATTAAATAGATTCTTTTTATCCGTAGTAAAATCTCGCTCTACCATTGCAGCCAAGTATTCGCCTGTATAAGATTGTAATAAAAATGAACCACACGTAATATCAATCTGTTGAATCATCTGAGTTCCCAAATCTTTTATCCATTTAAATTCGTAAGGAACCCATAAGATATTTGTATCATCAACAGGATTATATATAGGACTCCATATATCGGGTATGTTTACAACTAAATAAGTATCCATCAATAACTCCGCATATCTAGGAATTTTAAATGTAAACACTGAAGAGTCTGTTAATCTAAGATCTCTTAAACCATCATAATCTATTCTGAATTTTTGAAGACCAAAATTGGTATATTTTACATAGGATGTTTTAAAAAAAGTTTTGCTAGGATTACCTGTTAAAAATACGTTATTATTTCCAACAGAAACTATATTTAGTAAACCACCTGCCATGTTTAGATGTTTTATATATATGAATTATTATATTTTTATTATATTTGTTTATCCATAGAATATATAATGAACTTGGTTAAAAAAGTATTAATAGTAGTGATAATTTTATTAGTAATTTATATCATATTACGATTATTGAAAAACCGCATTGAAATACAAAAAAAAATATCAAAAGAAAATTTTACACTATTTGGCAGCGCAAAAGATAATGAATTAAGTTATTTGCAGAATACGAGCAGTGTAGCTATTCAAAATTGCACACATATGAACTATCCTTTACGAGAATATGTTATAAAAACATCTTATAACACTGCATTAACTGGACATTATGTAAGCACAGATATGATAACATACGTGTTAGGCCGTGGATGCCGTTTTTTAGATTTTGAAGTATATTATATAGGTAAAACAACTAGAGACAAAATGGGTCTTTCTAGTACTAAATATACAGCCAATGTAGGTTACTCTAATGACAATACATTTACAACGTTAAGTACAGAAAATAGTATACCATTAGATGAAGTCTTAACTGCTGTTGTATCTAATGCATTTTCTTCTCCATGCCCAAACACCCGTGACCCTGTATTTATAAATCTTAGAATAAAATCAAACAATAAAGATGTCTACAAAGCAGTAGCCGCTTCTATTGACAACACTATCAAGGATAAACTTTATGTAGATACAAGTCAAAAAATTAATGGCTCATTTCCTGCTATACCTGTTACAAAAGATACTTTGTTCTCTGATGTTGCGGGTAAGGTAATATTATGTATGGACAAGACTATTGTTAGAAACTATAAAGATTATACAAGCTGCGATGGGTCAAAAGATTCTTGTTATGATTTGACAAACTATATTAATATAGAAACTGGTGGTGAAGATTTGAATTTGTTAAAATATTCCGAGGTTATGGACCAGTGTGTAATTCCTATTAGTATTAAAGATGATAACATGACAACAGATGTAAAAACAATGAAATATGTTGTCCCAAACATTAAAAATGATAATTTGCTTAATCCGGGAATTAGTAATTTTATATTAAAATATTCAGCTCAAATTCCCGCATACAGGTTTTATAAGAATGATAAACACTTGCGTGTTTATGAAGAATTTTTTGATGAGAATAAAAGTGCTTTTGTTCCATTAGCTATAGCAATAACTTATTTTAAAAAAATAATGTAATGTCATATTTTAGGAATATGATAAAGAAAATATATCTATTTTATATAGAAAAATAAATATATGTCAATAAGTAGTTCAAAATTTGATTCTAATTTACCATTAAATAAATTACATAAAAAATATAGATCAAAATTTTGCGACGGCAATATGACATTTCATGATTGCGAATTAGAAATATTAAGGCATGCTATTGATGAAAGTGAAAAAACTAAAGGTGAAAAAATAGTAAACAGCGAAGATGTGAAAAAAATGTTAAAAATAGTAGAAGATTTTATTATACGTAAAAAATTAGTATGCTATGGTGGAACAGCGATTAATAATATATTACCAAAATTCGCCCAGTTTTATAATAGGGATTTAGAGATACCTGATTATGATTTTTATTCATCCAATGCATTAGAAGATGCAAAAGAATTAGCAAACATTTATTTTAAAGCGGGTTATACTGACGTTGAAGCTAAATCTGGTGTTCATATGGGAACGTTTAAAGTGTTCGTTAACTACATTCCAATTGCCGACATCACTCTATTAAACAGAATGTTATTTGATTCAATATCAAAAGATTCTATTCATGTAGCTGGAATACGTTATGCGCCACCCAATTTTTTAAGAATGGCTATGTACTTAGAATTATCAAGACCCGATGGTGACATTTCCAGATGGGAAAAGGTATTTAAAAGACTTGCATTATTAAATAAACATTATCCTCTGACTGCAAAATCCGACTGTGAGAAAATAGATTTCCAACGTAAAATGAGCAACAATAGCGACATGTCTGAGAAATTATATATATCAACGCGAGATTCTTTTATAGACCAAGGAATAGTATTTTTTGGAGGTTACGCTACTAGTTTGTATTCTAAGTATATGCTCCCCGAACAACAACACATTGTTAGAAAGATCCCTGATTTTGATGTATTATCCGAAGAGCCTGATAAATGTGCTGCTGTTTTAAAAGAGGCATTAGAACGTGACGGATTTAAAAAAATAAAACTAATAAATCATGAACCAGTTGGTGAGATCATACCACAACATATTGAAGTGCGAGTTGGTATTGAAACAATTGCTTATATTTATAAACCCATTGCGTGTCATAGTTATAATACAATTATAGTTGAAAATAAAGATGTTAATGTGGCGACAATTGATACAATATTGGCTTTTTATTTGGCATTTCTGTATGTTTCTGATAAATACTATAACAAGGATCGTTTGATATGTATGGCGAAGTTTTTATTTGAAGTAGAAAGCAAAAATCGTTTAGAACAAAAGGGTTTATTAAAGCGATTTTCATTAAATTGTATTGGAAAACAATCAACCTTAGAAGATATGCGTTCAGAAAAAGCAGAGAAATTTAAAGAGCTAGCCGGAGTTAAAGGAACCAAAGAATATGATATGTGGTTTTTAAGATATATTCCATCAGAGTTACATAGAGAAAGAAATCGTGTGGATAAGAAAACAAGTAAAAGGACTAGGAAGAAGAATATTTCCATAATAGACATTCTCCGTAAAAAACAAAGAACAATAAAGCGCCATAAGAAATCCTTTTTCTAATGATTGTGTATATGAAAAAATATTTAATAATTTTAATATTATTGGTTATAATATGTATATTAAGTTATTTATATTTTTATAATTTTTATAGAAAGGAGGGGTTTACAATAGACAACTTTTCAAATTTAAATATAAATTTAATTAATAATTTAGGAAAACAGATAAAAAGCATTGTATTGACGTATGATCCCACTATAAATAATAATTTGTGCAGCAACAATAATATAGGTTCATGTAATATTTCGGTTCAAAATATTAAATTTTTAATGGATGGAATAATTTTTGATTTCAATAAAAACATAAACGGAATGTTTAATAGTTTGATTAGTATTGATATAGTGACATATACAAACGCAAATGATTATAATAATTCTGACTTTTTAAATAAAATAATACAGGTAAATAAAGATGGAAGTAAATATACAGGTATACCTATTAAAAATTACATAATCTATTTTCTTGATTATATTTCAAACGGTATTACAAGTGTAGAGATTCAAACCAGTGAAAATCCTTTACGTCAACAAAAGATAGCTATTGCAAATGTTAATTTAAACTTTAATGGCAAACCTACATTAGAACAATACATAAGAGATACCGATACGGAAAATGAAAAAACTAAAAAGAAAAAAAAAATATCTGATCTAATAAATGAAGAAAGCGTATCTTTTCCTGTGAGTGAAATAAATATTGTAAGTAAGAAAAACTATACTCCTCTCGAGAGTATGATTATTGCACCACCACCTCCACCACCGCCTCCACCTCCACCACCGCCTCCACCACCGCCTCCACCACCACCAGCTCAAGTGAATGTTGAACCTATTCCTGCAAATACAACAAATTTTAAATTAACAAAAGACCAGTATACTGTTCTAAAATCTTTGTTTACAGATAATTTATAATAATATCTATTGAATTATTATAAATGAATACTTTAGTAAATATGATAACAGAACCAATGCATAATGTAAGTATAAAATTAAAAAATAGGATGTACAAACGTAAAACTTTGGGCCGTAAAACTTTGGGCCGTAAAACTTTGGGCCGTAAAACTTTGGGCCGTAAAACTTTGGGCCGTAAAACTTTGACCGGTATTCCTGGCAGAGGTAAATATTTAAAGGGTTGGAAAGACCAACAACCTGGATATCGTGACCGAACAGTTATGATGAAACGTTGTGGTGAAAAATGTTTCTTAGGACCTAATAAATCATTTCCTATTTGCAGTCGTAATACATGCAAACGTAATAGAAAGGGTGTATATTCTGCGTATATTCGTGCTGAAGAATATAAAACTATGCGTAACCAAGATAAATACAGACGTGTTTCAGCAAAAGCTCGTAGAATGTTAGGAAAGAAGAAATACTTGCACATAAACTAAACCTCCGCTAAAAAGTTAGTAAATTTAAGAGTGAAATAATAGAACAATCCAAATAAAACGCTTTTTAATACTAATCCTGAGAAGTTAAAATTGCCATCCGCATTATAAATAGATAAAAACGCAAACCTCTTGAAAACTAATGTGTTCACCATTGGTAATTGGAAAAAGAAAAACAATATAGCAATAAAAATAGGAACTTGTAATTCAGTCAATATCATATCTAATTTCTTTTCTTTACGATTTTTATCTTCATATTCTCGCAAGTTTTTCTCTGTCATGTCTTCGTACTCTCTTACATAATCTTTTTCCATTTTAGGCTTAGGAATATAATTCGGTGTTACTTGTTCATCATGGTTATATCCAGATTGGTCATTTGGTATATCACGTGATGGTAATCTTTGTGGTTGCATTGATTGTATTTGTGCTCGTTGTTCTCGTTGTTCTTCTGAAATATACTGTTGCTGCTGTACAGGTGCCTGTTGTTGTGGTGGTGTCATAATAGGATTTTGCGCAGAAATACCATAAGGATTAGGATGAAGATTAATCGGTGTATAACCATTAGTTACTGGAGGTTGCTGTACGTTTGGATTAAATGTATTTTGAAGACCTCCTTCAGGCAAATCAGCTATACGTGTAATGTTTTCCATAAACAACTATACAATATTAAATATGAAAGATTGAATAGTTATACGAACCCTCTCCTAAATATTACATTGCGGGTTTCCCTTCATTTGGGTCGGAAATATCAATAACACGCTTGGTTTTATCACATTTAGTTGGGTTCAAAGAATATTTATAGCATTTTTCACCATGTTTATAAACCTTGCCTTCAAATTCTGTTAAAATAGGTCCATTAAATACTAAACAGTTCTTATCCTTACATACTTTGTTAAACAAACTTGCTAAACCCAGTCCAAGTATTGCAGATATGAAAAAATGGCCTATATTAGTGTCTAGTAATCTTTTAACGTTCATTGTATATTATATTGATACATAATATAAAAAAACAAAATCAATATTGCATTGGTATTTTTGATATTTGGCCTTCATCCTTTGGGCAATCAACTTCTTTCTGAACAAATGAAAAACAACTATCTGTCTTATCTTTGTATTGAAGAATATCTACATTTTCCGGTGTAGGATAAACATAAATTTTGCGTGTATCCGGGGCTGTCATATAAACTGCGAAAAGTCCAAACACTAAACTTGCAAAAAACACTGTGAAATTGATATACTTGAATAGACCCATTAAAGTATATCTAGAAAAAAAGATGCTTACATGGTTTCCTCTTCTGGTTTTGGTGTCTCCATTTCGTCCCCTTCACCACCCTTCTTCATTGATTTATTGTTCTTCTTGAGCTTGGCAGCATCCTTCATGGCTTGACCGTATTTGTACTTAGGGTTCTTGGCGCGGTTCTTGTTAAAGACTTCCATAACGAGCTTTATCCATGACTTGGCAGCACTAGGCATTTTTCGGCTCTTCTTGCCACCAACCTTATTTGAACCTCCGCGGCATCCTTTTCCACCAAGCTTTTTTGACCCACCACATTTGGCTTTTCCACCTTTGATTGGAGCAGCTGTTCCGGCAACACCCATGACAGGGGGTGCGGGAGCGACGTTTGAAGTAGCAGTAACAGGAGCAGGAGCAGTTGTCATTCTATATATTACTAAACTATTTTTTTCTGTAATTAATGTCACGTTCCATTTTATGATTCAAGTAAAATAATATTCGGTATTTTTAGTTAGTTTGAGAAATATTTGTCCGCACCAAAAAATTAGTTTGGGTTGTTTTACACATTTCAACGTTACGTTTTGTAGAAACGCTAAATAGTAAAAAATAAAAAATGTGATATTAAATATTACACGCACAACCTTCTTTTTTCTAATTTTGTTTTTCATCTACTTCTACTCAACCTTCTGCTTGCAGGTAATCCTGGCTACTGCGACAGAGACATCATCGCACTGACTGCGTTCATAACGCTGAGTCCGCCATTCACCCTTGTGGTCATGATGACCCCACTCCTGCAGCCATCTCGCTACAGTCCAGTCACAGATTTCCTGGCTTGTCTTCGTTCCTAGGACGTCCATGTCGTTCTTACTGCCCTGAATCATCATATCAAACACACCGTCGCTAGCCAGTACGACTTTGTAGGAAGCGTCCTTCTCGTAGACAAACTTGAACGATGTCGGTGCATATCCAGTGATTGAGTTATGCCCAAGAGCCTGTGTGCATGCAAGCAGTGAACCGTTTGGAAGCGACAAGTACTCTGCTCGTACTAGTTCCATCTCGGTCTCTGATACTAGACGTACGCTTGAACTTGGAACGAAGAAGTAATTATCGTTGGCTGTGACCCGCACACGCTCTTCTTGATTTGTGGAGTTGTGCTCCTGTGTCACATGAATGACCTCACCATCCTTGAAGATAACCGCCTGAGAGTCTCCACATGTAATTACCTCTGCCCTGTCTGCATAGCACTTGAGAATGACCGCTGTTGCACCAGATGACCTGTGCATTGGAACACAACCCGAGCCGTCAATTTTGGAAACAAGAGCACGAATGGGGTCAGGGCTTCCAATGCACTCAGCCTTCTCTTCGGCAGACATCCGACGAATGTAGTTGATGCAGAAATCGCCGCCGTGACCGTCGTTGAGCATGATGTATTCAAAAGACTCGCCTGTCTCGGAATCAACACCTGTTCCGGTGCAAACATAGTCTTGTCTACTGGACATTTGCTGGACAGCAAAGTCAGTGGCGATGATATGCGATGGTTCAAAAGCAAATTGAGACATGATGTTGGTTCGTTTTGTCATAATCAGACTTATGACAAAAAGATTTCAATTTTTCATGCGTTTACGCATTTAGTTATTTATTATAATTCTATTGTGTTAATCTAATTACTTTTTATTCTTCTTCTTCTTTTTCTTTGCAACTCCATCGGTTGGCTTTTTATCTACTTCATTCAATAAATCAGGGTGAATAAATGAATTCACAGATGATTTCTCTTGCACCTCCTCGCCTTCTAAACGAAACGAAAGGTTATTGGGCTCCGACTTTTGTGTCAATGAATAAGTGGCCGCTAGCTTTTGTTGAGCATCCAATCTCTCACGAATCTCCTGTTTGCGCTTTTCTAGTTCAGCTGTCTGCATTTGCTTCTTTTGCTCTAACTTAGTCTTCATTCGTTCACGTGTGGAAGCTTCTTTTGTCATTCTATCTAGTGCGTTCGTATCTAATTTCATATTCTTTCCCAAACCACCCATGCTACCTGCCATCTTCTTAAACATCTCTGCAAACTGATCCTTTCCACCCATATCTTTCATTTTGCTCATTAAATCTCCAGCTTCTTTCATTAATTCATCACGTGAAATTTCACCACTTTTCATCTTAGAATCCAATTTACCACTCACCTTCTTCATTAAATCCATTATTTTTTTGGGATTCTTCATTAAATTCTTAATCACATCTTGTGTATTCTTTACATCCTTCATATCTTCACCGACTAAATCACTGAACTCATCAGAAATCTCTTCGGCCATCTCCTTCGCTAATTTACCAATTTTACCATCAAACAATGTCTTCAAATGGTCTTGAATATTTTCCATATTGGGCATTCCGCCAAAGCTACTTCCCATATTTTCAAACATATTTCTGAAATGCTCTTGGGTATTTTCACTTTGACCAGTTTCACTTTGACCAGTTTCACTTTGACCAGTTTCACTAGAGGGTTCCGATGGTTGACTCTCCGTATTCAAATTCTCCATATTACTAAAAAAATCAGTAATTCCTCCCATAGTTTCCTTTAATTTTTCATGCAGATCACCCTCATTAATACCTTCAAACACATTCATTGTATCTCCGAAATTGGCCTTATCTTTAATGCCGCCAACTATACTAAACAACAATAACTGTAAATACTTCCACATTGCCTTCTTAGTTTTTTCAGTAATGTCCTCGCAATTAAAGAGAAATTTAAAACTTACATTTGGTAAAAAGTAAGTATTGGTCTCACTATCTTCTTTAAAAATGTTCTCGTTTTGATAAAGAATATCAAAAAATCTTTCAGGCATAACTTTTAAACAATGGTCAAGAACAATTTTTAGCTGATCATCTGAAACCTCATCGTCGTGCCATTTAGACCAAAGATACGAATAGTCAGGGAAAGTAGTAGATAAATCTTTAGTAAAATCAGCTAGGAGGGAACGAAAGTTTGAGGGTATTTGTCTCTCCATTGAAATATAATAAACAACTATATATTTTTTATCTCATTTAAAACACAATATAATTTATTTACGTGCTTTATGAGTTTTATTTCTATGTATTCGCGATAGTCTTGATTTGCTAACACATTTTTGGTATTTCTTATTTGACATGCAATAAGGGCATTGACAATCTAACTGTTTCTCGTACCTAGTTTTAATACGTAGACATTTTTTTATTGTTCCACGTTTGCATAATTTTTTTTTCATATTTGTCACAATATATTCTTATAATATATAAATATATTATATATGCCTTTAACAGTTGACGAATTATCACCAAGTAATCACATATTAACTCAGTTACAAGTTTGGATGCTTACAAATAACCAGGCTGCTTGTATTGAATTACTTAAAAATTTAGAGAAAATTGTTTACAACAAAAATGCTTTCAACGACAATAAAATGAATTTACTAATATTTGCATGCCAAGAAGGATTAACCGAATTAGCACTTTATGTAATACGTAAAGAAAAAACAAATTTAGAAACAACCGAAAGTATTTCTAGGGCTACTGCTTTAATGTGGGCTTGTTCGGAAGGATTAACTGAAGTTGTTAAAGAATTATTAAAATACAAATGTGCTGCAGGTTATGCGACTGAACGTGGTGATACGGCTTTAATTTATGCTTCTGATAAATACAATATTGATATTGTATACAAACTTATTAGTTATTCAATTGATACTAAAATAAATATCAATGAATTTCAAATTAATAATGTAAATGAAACTGCACTAGATTATTTATTAACAGATGACTATAAAGAACACATAAATAAAACTACATATATTAAATCTGTAAATTGGTTAATAAACAAATACCAAGAAACAGACCCCAGTAGTGAGGTATTACAACGTAATATTGATAGAATATGTGCAGACCCCGAATTAAAAAAGAAACTTAAGATAAATTGTACCAGACCACGAATAGCAGAAGCAGTTGTTGCTGTTCAACAAGGAATAAGACTTGGCTCACCAAAAACAAGAGCACAGAAAGCGGATGTTGGTAGCAAAAGAACAACTGCCAAGAAATCAAAAACTGCTGCAAAAGCTATTCCACTAGCATTGGCAACTAGACAACAAGAGGAAGATACTGGATTTAATGTAGATTTGTCTGATGACGAAGGAGAAAGGGTATCACCAAGACGTTAACCATCTACTTTGCCGCCAAATAACACAAATACATCATTGAATAAACCATTGGATAAATGGTTTCTGTTGCGGTATATTTTATAATTTCCCTAGAATAATTAAATTGTTTTATCTTTTTTAGATTATAAAACAATGGACTAATTAGCATCATAAAGAAAGCACCAGTTCTGAAATTACTAATATAAGTAACTATTGACGTGTTCCATAAAATATTAAAAATAGAAATATTGTTTGCGAATTTTAAAGCAAACTCTTTCCCAAACAACACAGGAATAGTATATATTTTATTTTCTTTATCACCATCCATGTCACATATATCCATTAACACTTCTATTCCGAATGACCCAAAAAAAACCAATTGATGGGCAATAGATAAAATTATTGCATTTTTATTGACTATATTATTCGGCATTGCATTTAATCCAGAGAATGATATGCAAAATGATATAAGCCCTGCACATGATATATTTTTAATGAACGGTATTTTCTTTAATATCGGTGTATAAATAACACTTATTATGTTAGCCACATGTGTAATAACACGTAAGTCACCAGATATAAATTTAAAATTCAAGTATTCTGATAGAGCGAACAAGATTGTGCTTATTGTCATAGCAGTTTTTAATCCTATTTCACCAGTTGCTAATGGTCTATCAACTTTATTTTTAATATCTACACTAACATCAAAAATATCGTTTACAATCATACTGTTACACATTACTAACAAAGTAATAACGTTAGATATTAAAAATGGTTTATTATTTAATAGTGAATTAACTGATGGATTTATGATAAATCCACTGATTGCGCCAAGAAAAACAGTAGGAACTATATTTTCTGGTCTTATTAACTTAATTATGCTGTTAGTTTTCATTTTAACTTTTTCATAACTAGGATAATTATCTATCATTTCAAATGTTTTAAGTGGTGATATGCGAGTAATATGTGTGGGGAACTTAAGAGCATTTGTAATATACAGAAACGGCAATAAAAAATATGCAATTTTCATATACGAAATATATTATATTATCTTTATCTGTTTTACTTTTATAATTATGGGTTTCTTTTGCTCATAGTTCGCATTGTCTGTAAAACGTCGGGTGTTGCATAGCAAGTTGTGTAATTAGTAGATGGTAGATAGTATTCAATCTCATCTTCGGGTAAATAATTATCGTCTTCAAATATATTCTTAAAAACCGACACTGGTGGATGAAAGAACCCACGCTCGTCGTATTTTGTGAATGTATCTACATTTAATTCATCGTCTGAATTAGGTAAAGATGCACTAAAACGTTCATCGGCAACTCTTTGAGAAATTGTATTCATCCTTTTAAGAACTGGTCTGGGAGTAGAAGGAACAAAATCAAACATATCTGGGCCGACTGCATTTTGTCTTTGCAAATCAAGTGTATCTGTTTTGTTAGACGCTTGACTAGATCCTGTGTTATAACTCTGTTGTCTACCTTGAGATGTCTGTCTAGCAACTGCGAATGCTCTTCCATTACCCAATCCTATTGTGCGATATGTAATGACAATATCGTCACATATCATCTTTAACAGACCATCGTTTAAAAGCAAATTCATACGCATATACTTACGAATTGTCCGGAACGCATCTCGCAGTTCACTCTTAAAACTGGATATGCTATCATATTTTATGCTTTTTGCTCGGAACAATAGCTCTTGCACTTTTTGCCGAAACGCATACTTAGTAAGATCGTTTGAAATAATATCTCCAGTTGTAATGGTTACTAAGTCTGGAATAGGGGTAGCTGTATCAAGCAGTCTAAATTCTTTATCAAAATCACTGATTTCAACGGTTACTGGAAGCGACGCCAGAGACCCGTGAATATTCACAAGTACATTTGAAGGGTCGGTTGTCTTAATATGATAAACTTTCTCTGCTTCGCCAATAACAACATCTTCGTAAAGACAGTCTGTCCATTCATTTTTCTTCCAATCGTAAAGTTTGCCGTTTTCAATTCGGAACTCTACATTGCGTAGAGCAGGATAAATGAATTTATGAACTGTTTCACCATATACAAGAGAGGTGTTTTCCATATTATCAACGAACTTATATTCAGTATTTTTTTTGTCAGCCATATTGCTAAGCAAATCCACATTATGATCAATACCAAAGCCAACCAATATATTATTATATTTACTGTTGACTAATTCAGTCAACTCCGATACCATTTTAACATTTCTGGTCTGGTCTCCGTCCGTCATAAAGATGTGCCCAATCTGATGCTCTGGATTTTCTTCTGCATACTGAGCAAGCTCTTCGTTTGCTTTTTCCATTGCTAATCCAATATCAGTTGACTCATCTGCACGAATTGATTTTATTTTGTTAATCATCTCATTTAAATTATCAGGTGTAATACGAACGCATTGTATAAGCTCATCAACTGTTATATTGAAAGTATTTACTTGAACGAAAATCTGAGCATCCAGTTTGGATAAGTATTCCATCATGCTAATAAATGTTTGCACAACATAATCCATCTTAGTAGTTTTTCTAGTTTGTTGTTCATTCATTGAACCAGTTTTATCAATCGTGAATTTCATTAACGTCGGTGTGTTAACCATCCGAGTTTTATCAATGTTTGTTTTAAGAATACCAAAATACTCATCTTCACCAATATCTATAAGTGGTAAAGATGCTTTTTCTGAATGAATCAAAATATCAGATGAAATAATATTTGTAAATTGAAGCGTCGACATGGTCAATAAGGTTGAATATCTTTATATTCCATGAGTATTTTCAATTTTTTAGACCTTTTCTCATTAATAACGCCCACTTCGTGGGTTTAAATGAGAAAAGGTAACGTTGCCATTTGGGCGTTTTCAACGCAAAATAGTGTAAACCTCCCGAATTATGTTTTCTACGCTTTCTAATGCACCTTCTACCCATCCTTGTTTCATACTAACTGCTTCGCCAACTACTAAAATATCATTTATTGGTCGTTGTAAATGCTTACAAAACTCGTTGCGAGTTTTAAAAGCACCATTTATTATGTTATACATATACTCTTTTGGTATATGCGTAATTACCTTCTGTATATTTCTTTTCAAATCTGTATAGGTTATTCCTTCTTCTTTTTGTAATCTTGACTTCAACATACTAAAGAAATTCTCTATAGCGTTTGAAAAATGTTGATAAGGAACTGAATATAATAACTTATTATGCTTATCCACTAATTCTTTTATTTTTAGGTTTCTATGAACTGGTGCGTTATCTAATACAATTAATTTATTTTTGTATTTTTCTGTTATAAATTTCTGTAAAAAATCTAATAACCTATCACTTGTTATTCCTGATTTTTCATAGAGTTCATAACCTTCTACGCCATTTACAGAAATAGCAAATATTCCTGTATATCTTTTGAATACTTCTTGGGATTGGGTTTTTATTACACATCTCTTCCCTATGGTATTATAACAATGATGTCTTTTTTGTAAAGAGTTAATACTACTTTCATCAATACAAATAATATCTTCTATTTTATGCTTCCTAACTTCCTGATAAAATTCCTTTAATTTTTCATTAATATCAATATCCTTTCCATATCGTTTATTAGGTTCATGTCTTATTCTTGTAATTTTCAAAGTAATATTATTGTCTCTAACAACTCTACCAAGATGCCTTCTTGTAATATTCAAATTAGGAAAAGACAATTTTAGTTTTACTTGCAAATCTTCCATAGTAATGGTTTTATTTTTCTTTATTTCATTCAATAAAAACTTAACATGTTCTTTATGAACTTTATATGCTTTCGGTTTTCTGTTGTATCGTTCCACATTTCCAGTTTCTTGATACTTGTCAACCCAACGCATTAAACTTCTTGGCTTGCAATTAAATATTTTACATACTTCTTCCTGTGATTTATCCTCAATCAAATAATATTCAACTGCAGTTAATTTATAATCTTCACTTTTATGGTTAGTCATATACAATATATAATTATAATTACAGAATTATAATTGTATTATAAAAAATATTGTTGTTATAATATATGATATATTTAATTTTGTATGTTTTCTTATATTGTAATGCGGATGATATTTTGAATAAATTATACTTATCCAATTATTCTACAATATTAAATAACGAACTAATACAAAATAATAGTAAATTTTATTACTCTATAACAAACCTAAATTTATTTGTGCTATCTATTTATTCTATTTATATTATCAACAAAGTTCTGTTTTATAAATCAAAAAATATGACTACAATCGCATTGGCATTGGTTTATATAAAATATATATTAAACTCTATTTTGAGTTACAATATGACTTTATATCAACACGAGTTTAGTAGAATTATTATGTGGTTATTTGCAACGCCATTAATGCTTAAACTGTATTGCGATATCAATAGTATTAAATTGCGAGATATAAATATTCAATGTCATATTATTCCTGTAGCAGTAAACATATTTATTTATCCGTATAGGAATACAACAATTTATTTTTATTTTACCGGTTGTTCATGGGCATCACTACTATTTTTTATGAAAACTTTTTATGAAAAACGTAATCTAATGTTTACGAATATTTATTTGATTATATGGGGCACATTTATGTTGTTAACTATAATTGATATATTTCATTTGACCGACGTATATACTGTCAATTTATATTATTCGTTTGCTGATATGATAAGCAAATTGACGACATGTATAATGATAGATGAATGTATTGAGAAAGAAATAATACAATTTAATAATATAGATTTACAATCTGTTCAATTTATATCCTATATGATAACACACTTAAATAAATATAAAACTGAAATTATTGTTATAACGCCCAAATGCACTGCGTTAGTAGATTCAACAAGAATGGGGTTTTTACTAAAAATACCTGAAGATAAAACCATATTAGAACAAGAATTATTAAATAAAATACTGCCGTTTGGATTTGATAAAGAATATATTTCAAGTACAAGTACAAGTACAAATACAAGTACAAGTACAAGTACAAGTACAAGTAAAAGTACAACCACAAAACAATTTAATATGATATGTGTTCTTTTTACGGATATTGTTAATTATACAGAATTGGCACAAAAATATGATGATATAATTATTTTTCAATTATTAAACAGTGTTTATATTTCCTTTGATAAAATTATAAAAAAATATCCACATTTACAAAAAATAGAAACGATTGGTGATGCCTATATGGTTGCGGGCGATATTTTTAGAAATACTACAAATCATAATGTTGTTATAAACGAAATACTATCGTTTGCGATAGATATTGTTAAAGAAGTAAAAACAATCAAAACGCCCGATAATATTCCGTTATGTATTCGGGTTGGAATAAATATAGGAAGCGTCACTATTGGAATATTAGGAAACGAATTACCAAGATTGTGTGTTGTTGGAAATGCCGTAAATATGGCATCAAGATTACAATCAACTGCAGAAATAGATACAATACAAATTAGCAGTGATGTTTACGAACAATTGGAAAATATAGCAATTGATAAAAAATACGAATTTATAATAAAAGAAAATGTGTTTTTGAAGAACATGGGGTCTGTGATAACGTATAATATCTCCCCCCCCCCCTAATTGTTCATCGTTACAATAAATAATCATAACAATTTAAGAACATTTAAAATCGGCGTTTTAAATGTCCAAAGGTGTAAATAGAGAAACATTTCTTTGACTTTGCATGATGATTCTATACTAGATGCATATTGAGAGCTTGCCATAAATTCATGGAATTGTACATTTAATTCTTTCAATATTGATAAAAGCAGTTTATCTTTGTTTTTTCGTCCTATACCGGCACCTATGGCTACTTGTTCTCCATGAAAATTAACATTTCCAGCCCGACCACCTAGCCGGTCAGAAGCTTCTAAAAGTAAGATTTTTTTACTAGGATCCATTTTTTTAATTTTGTAAGCACAATATAACCCTGCTATTCCTCCACCAATAATAACTATATCTATCATTTACTAAAATATAGTAATACATTATTTCTATGTAAATAATTTCTTTTATTTTTATAAAATGGATCATATATTGGAATTGGATAATAACGAAATAGATTCATTAATTAATTTCGCAAGTATTCTTGATTTTGATGAGCTTCAACTTCATTTCAGTGAATCTGAAGCTACTGAAATATTCTGCGATAGGTGTAAAAAAATGGCCAGATGTTTACCTCAGCGCATTATAGACAAATTAATGCATTTTAAAAAAAATGGGTCTGAAACTGGTTTTCTATTAATAAAAACACTACTTATAAATAATCTTCCAGAAACACCTCCAGGAAATAATTGTAAGGTTGGAGAGAAAACTACCCTTGCTAGAATACAAAGCATGTTAATGCATGTAATTGGTGATATTATTGCGTATGAGGCAGAAGGATATGGCAGAATATTTCAAGATGTTGTTCCTATTCAAAGCATGGCAACTATTCAAACAAGCCTAGGTAGTAATACTGAATTAGAAATACATACAGAACAAGCATTTTCTAAATTTCGTCCAGATATACTTAGTTTAGCATGTTTGCGCGGCGACTCTTCTGCGTTTACGTATATTTTGCCTGTTCAAAAGATAATTGATAATTTGAGCAACGAAGAAATAGAACTATTACATAAACCTCTCTGGGAAACTGGCGTTGACCTATCTTTTAAATTAAATGGACATGAATTTATAGAGGGTGATATGCGTGGCCCTATGCCTATACTTAATAATGGCAATCTTGTATTTGACCAAGACTTAATGAGTGGTATTACAGAAGAAGCTGAACAACTTATCCATAAAATAATAGATATTTATTATAAACATCGTATTGAACATAATTTACAAGCTGGAGAAATTATTCTAATAGACAATAATCATGCAGTTCATGGTCGCTCACCGTTTTTTCCAAAATTTGACGGAAACGACCGTTTTTTAATACGATGTTTTTCTACATTTGATTATGAAAAAAGCATTTATGCAAGAAACAAATCATGTAGAGTCATCTCCGCCATTTATAGTTAAAAACAATCCAATACCTCCTGAAAATAAAAATAGAGAGAATAGTATAAATACTAAACACATTAGAGCAAGAAGACAGGTTACAATATTTTTTACTTTCGTACAATTATTACTATCATCTGGTATATCGTCTATTAAAACAGCTTCAACATAATGAATATCTGTTGATACAGCATCATTTATATAAACTGTATTTTCATAAATAGGATTTACAGTTATTGTATGTTCTGTTACTACTGCATTTTGGTTCATTCATTAATAATATAAACACAATATATTTAATTAGTTTACAATTTAGTAATAGAGAGAAATTTCTAATTGTATTATAAGATGTCTATTAACCACGCTTTCCACATAGAGAAATTAAAGACTGATTTTGAAAACATTATTACTTTAAAAAAAGAAATAGCTAAAATAAAATCCATAGTTAGTGAGAAACTTTCTCAATTAAAGATTCAATACAATGAATTAGTGAAAACAAATAGTAAGAAAATATTCCTATTTTGTTTGGATTCTTTTTATTTTCAATACAAAACATTCGCAATGGAACTAGAACATATTGACCGTTTCCGCTCATTAATGAATAATCGCATGTATTGCGATTATTATAAACTATACAATATAATTATTGGATTTGTTAAAGAGAACCGTACCGATTTAGATATTGATGAGCTGGAAGTAAAATCTTATCCTACATACAAAGATTTGGAGCCATTTCAAGAGTATAAATTAGAGGATATCAAGGATATTCATTCTAATATTCTTGTGTTAATAAACAAATTATATTTACAATTAAATAGTAAGGTAGATTGCGTGGACCATTATAATGAAAACCATAAAATCGGTTTCTCTATTTCCAACTTTTTAAATACATTGGAATACGAAAACCGGCTGTTACGTGAACAAATTTCTCTTTACATTAACTATGTCTCTTTTTTCCATATTTCTGAGAAACGCCAGTTAAATAGACTGTTTATGAGAATGCAAGAGTTCTATAAAGAAATAGATGAAAATATTAACATTAACCGTACTTTCTCTATTGCTGATATTGGCGAACAAGACCGCTTGCACCGATTTTATATTATTGGTGAAGATATTGAAATAGAGAATATTCTAGAAGACCTTGAATTTACACCACCAACTATTTTTACTATTATTACTGATCCATCCGGTGGCAACCCACCGCCTACTGATTCGGTAGTATCTTTACCCGAGACTAATAATGAAGAACCTGAACCAGAGCAAGAAAACATATGCATGGAAACAAAAGACAACGAATAAAAAATTGATTTAGAAACATGATTATATTCGTAGTATAAATATAATCATGAGTGAAGTGAAAGCTCCTAGAAACGCCATTATAATCGCTGCTAATTTATCAATGTCGCTCCCTCAAGACCAACAAGAGTTTAGGGATGATTTAGCAGGATTTATAAAAGACTCTGCATATACATCGCCTGAATTATGCAGTGAACCCGCAATATGGAAAAAGTTGGAGAATGTTATGAAAAAACATATCGTTGAAATAGATGCTGATTGGAAACAAACTCTAGTTGATTTATACGTTGGCAAAACCGAGTTTCAAAATTTGTAACTATATTATAAACATGAACAACCATAAAATACTAGTATTCTCATCTAGTTTTTTTATAGCACCATTTTTGTATCTATATTTGTTTGTTGAACAACCTGAATTCTGTGAACTATTATTATCGGTATTATTATTATTTAATTTTGCATTGTCTGTAATGTTTTGGCATAATCCAGTAAAACGTTCTTTTGTACATAGAATTGATGGATTTATGGCAAAATTAATGGTTGTGTTAACATTTATTTATGTTGCGTTTATAAAAGAAATAGAATATTTCTATAAGTTCATATTTTTTGGGGTTTACTTACTATTTATCTTGATGGCAAGGTTAAGCAATATATTTTCAAGAAAGGAATGGCGTTCAAGAAAACACATTTTTTATCATTTTTTAATGCATTTATGTGGGATTTTTGGATTTTTTATTGCGTTCATATAATAATTCTTTTATTTATTGTAATCCTAATTTTCTAGTTATAATATAGAAAGTGTAATATGACAAAATCTACAAGCGGAACCGAATCGGTTCTAAGTGAAGGTAAGAAATCAGTTAGCAGGGCTTCAAGTGCACATTCTAATGAAGGTAAGAGTGTAGCCGATTCTAACAAAACATCTAATGTAATGGTGCATTGGTCTGAAGAGAATGAGAAAATTTTAGTAGAATGGTGTGATGTAGCACAATGTTATAAATGGTTAAATGCGCGTGCTCACTCCAGGCTTGCGTTTATGCATGCATGGTTTACTATTCCCGCTATTGTTTTATCCACAATTAGCGGAACAGCGTCATTCGCACAAACAAGTTTACCAGTAGCTTATCAAACATATTCTCCTATGGCGATTGGTGGAATTAATATTTTTATTGGTATTCTTACTACAGTGCAACAATATTTGAAAATATCAGAGTTAAATGAGGCTCATCGTGTTTCATCTATTGCTTGGGATAAATTTGCTCGTAATATTCGTATTGAATTAGCAAAAATACCAGATGAGCGTATGGATGCAGGACCCTTTATTAAATTATGCCGTCAAGAGTTTGACCGTTTAATGGAGACCAGTCCTATGATTCCCGACAAAATAACCAAGGAATTCAATGCAAAGTTTAAGGGAAAAGACGATGCAAGTATTCGTAACTTTAAGAAATTAAAGAAGCCAGATATTTGCGACACCATAGTAAGTGTAAGCGCGGTTCGTAATAAATGGTATTTACAAGGGAAAGAGGAAGAAGATTCCGACGAAGAAGATAGTGTTGATTTAGAAGAAAATTTAAACGCAAAAAATAGTTTGCTTGAAATGCAACAACAATTGTTAAAAGAAAGAGATGATGAGCTTCGTAAGAAACAGAAAGAGGATAATGAGAAATCTAAAAAGATGTTTGAAGAATTAGAATCTATTCGTAAACAAGGAGAAGAACTACGTTTACGTAATGAAAGCGAGACAGTGAAGATTACTACTTATGTTAGTGGATTTCGGGAAAACTGTGGTAGAAAACCAGCACGTCATGAAATAACTGAAAACTTCAATGATGATATAGACAGCGATATATTAGATAAATTTTTAGAAAACTATATGAATGATGACTCTGTGTAAAAAATTATTATATAAATATATTATAATAATGAAAAAAACTAGAAGACAAATTAATAAAAGTAAAAATAATAAACGCATAAAAAACATAAAAAACATAAAAAACATTAGGAAAACAAGAAAAATACGTGGTGGAATACCCAATTTAACACAATTATCAAGTATATTTTATAAAAGAACAAAAGAACCATCAGAAACTGAAGTTAAAAAAGCATCGGAAACTAACGTAAAAGAACCATCAGAAACTGACAAAGAATTTAAAGATCTTGGATTTGAAAAAATAAATTATGAAAAAGAGAATTATGATAAGGCTGTTTTTATTTATCAAATACACGGAATGGGGTGTGATTATAATTTAACAAACGAAGAACAGGTTAAACTTGAAATTGACGCATTAAAAAAAACAATGCAAATAGACAATAATAAAAAATTTGATGTTGAAATAATATGTCGCGACGCAGATCCAAAAGTTGGAGTTATTCCATCATCAATACGAAATATTGCTAGATTAAAAGTTGGAGTTTCACCTTTCCCAGGAAGTTATATTAAAACCCTATGTGACGAACTTAGAGAAAAATTAAAACTGTATAGATATATTATAATTTATGGACATTCATTTGGTGGAGCAATAGCAAATGCTATTGCGAAACAAATAAACAATGATGAAAGCATTGATAAGTCCCGAGTTTTCATAAAGACATCCGGAAGTATATATGTTGTAAATGATAGTGAATCTAATAATGTAAATATTGAGAATTACATGTTAGTTGGAGATCTTTCTTTGCATTACAATGGTTTAACTAAACCAGTTGTTAACGATACTGAACATAGTGATGATTTAATTAAATTAAGTCAAACAATATATGGTAAACACACACACGAATCCTTTGCTAGATTTATAAAGAAGGAAGGAAATGTTATATGGATTGATTCGGAATTTTTAAGAACAAATATAAGAACTAAAAAAAATATCGTTAATACTTTACCTCAATTCTTTTTACCGGGTCTGGGAAGTCGTAGAGAATGGTTTGTGCATTCTAATTATCATATTTTGAATCATCTACAACAAACATGGAGAAAGGTGTTAGAATTAAATCTAGGACATCGTCCTTATTTACCAAAAATAGCATTATAATAAAAATAAATGTTAAATTATTTTTATTATATTAGTTCTGTAAAAAATTCTCTTGATTTTACTGCCCAAAATTGGCAACCTGATTCTGTATAACCAATGCAACTATGTCCAATATATTCTTTTAAACTATCTTGTGAATCCTTAAAGAACTCAGTTAATGGCTTATCTTTATTATCAATTGTTGTTGCAGCTTCTAAAAATAATGCGTATCTTTTTGCTTTCTTACTACCTGTAAAAAAACTGAAAAAAGACCCTACATTGTTTATAGGCTCTGTTGTAAATATATAAACATCACCCAATACATCATGATGTATTTGTTGCTCAACCTCTTCGTTTACTTTATCATCTTCATAAAGATTCTCGTAATTTACACCATTCTTTTTACATAAATATACCACGATAGGATTTTCTATTTCGTTTCCACCTTTCTCTTTTAGTTTCAATAATTCAGAATTTTGATTAAAAACATTTGTTATGTCTTCTGGAATAGAAACATCCAATACTTTCTTTTTATTTATAATCTCATCTATAATAACAAACTTTGAACCACTAGACAAAACCATTTCAGTTTGGTCTGTTTTCTCAAATATGGCATATATTTTATTGTCTAATTCAACAAATCCTTTGTATTTTGTCTCTATGTCTTTAAAATGGGAATCAATTAGCTCATTACATTTTTTTAAATATATTTCTTCTACATCAGAATCTCTATCACCACCTTTCATTTCATTCTTACGTATATCTATAATATTGGCGTTGGCTGGCAATTCTGTTTTTTTTTCTTCTATAGGATTTGCTGGCATTTGTTGAACTGGTTGTTGAACTGGTTGTTCAATTGTTGGTTGAACTGGTTGTTGAACTGGTGATTCAATTGTTGGTTGAACTGGTTGTTGAACTGGTTGTTGAACTGGTGATTCAATTGTTGGTTGAACTGGTGATTCAATTGTTGGTTGAACTGGTGATTCAATTGTTGGTTGAACTGGTGATTCAATTGTTGGTTGAACTGGTGATTCAATTGTTGGTTGAACTGGTGATTCAATTGTTGGTTGAACTGGTGATTCAATTGTTGGTTGAACTGATGGTTCAATTGTTGGTTGAACTGATGGTTCAACTGGTTGAATTGACGGTGACATGATTGATTGTTCCATTTTTTCTTTTATTGACTCTGCTTCTTTTCTGGCTGTAGATTCTGCCTCCGCACTGGCTCTAGCTTGTTCCTCAGCATTAGCTCTAGCTTCTGCTTCTTCGTTGGCTCTTGCTTCTGCCTTAGCTCTAGCTTCTGCCTCTGCTTCTGCCTTAGATGATGCAATTGACTTAGCTTCTGCCTCCGCACTGGCCCTACTTTCTGCAGTGGCTCTAGCTTGTGCCTCTGCAGTGGCTCTAGCCTTAGCTTCTTCAGCTTCTCTCTTAGCTTCTTCAGCTTCTCTCTTAGCTTCTTCAGCTTCTCTCTTAGCTTCTTCTGCTTTAGATTTAGCTTCCTCTACTTCTGCTCTGGCTTCCTCAGCCGCCTTAGCTTCCTCAGCAGCCTTAGCTTCTTCTGCTGCTTTGGTTTCCTCAACCGCCTTAGCTTCCTGAGCCGCCCTAGCTTCCTCGGCCGCTTTAGCTTCCTCAGCTGATTTGGCTTCCTCAGCTGCTTTGGCTTCCTCAGCTGCTTTGGCTTCCTCAGCCGCCCTAGCTTCCTCAGCTGCTTTGGCTTCCTCGGCCGCTTTAGCTTCTTCAGCTACTTTGGCTTCTTCAGCTGCTTTGGCTTCTTCAGCTGCTTTAGCTTCTTCAGCTGCTTTGGCTTCTTCAGTTGCTTTGGCTTCCTCAGCTACTTTGGCTTCCTCAGCTACTTTGGCTTCCTCAGCTACTTTGGCTTCCTCAGCTGCTTTGGCTTCCTCAGCTGCTTTGGCTTCCTCTGCAGCCTTAGCTTCTTCAGCTGCTTTATCAACTCCAGCTTCAATTACTTCTTGTTCTAAAGGAGTTGTTATTACTGGTTCAATTCCTTTAAACAATTCTGAAGTAATTTCACTTTCAATAAAAGCATAAGACCCCCCTTCTTTTTCAAAATAGTATTCAACGAATGGTTTTTCTAATGTACTGTTTATTTTATAAATACAAATATTCAATTTATAATTTTTACCGAGGTCTCTATCAATACCAAATTTTTGGCTTAAATCGTCTTCATCAATGTATTCATACTCTATTTTTTCACTAGGTAATACGGGCACTATCTCTTCATCTGGTTCATTTTTTAGTTGTTCTTCTGTAACTTCTTTTTCTGTGATTTCTAATTCACTTTTAGGCATTGGTTTGTTTAAATATAAGCTAGCTGATTTTTTTAATTTACTAATTAAAAAAGACATATATAAATAGTGTCTAAAATAATAACAACAGTAAAACTTGGATAACAACAAAAAATTGATTTAATCGTTTATAAATTAAATCAATCAACCACCAAACCATGTCTTATTCCCAAGATTTTATTCAGTTTATTAAATCCACTCTTGTTAATGCATGTTACATAGGATATTGTAAACAAGTATATGCTTCCGCAGACATTGAATCCCAGAATTATAAAATAAACCTTATGGATTATAAAAACAAAAAATATATCTGGGACAACATTTTCAACAATGTAAAAGATTTGCTAAATTATTATATGCATCTTTCCGTAGATCATCTAAATATTCTGAATACACAAAACAAAGTTACATACAGTCAAAACAGACTTTCTACTATTTACGAGCAACTTACGTTTCAAAGCTTTGTTGATGACCAGATAAACTTCCAAAAAGTTGGTTACAGAGAATATCAAAACTTCGTTAAGTCAATGAAAGACCCCTCTTTCAAAAACAAGATGGTTGATAGATACAGAACCTACATGGAGATTACAACGCTAAAAAATCATATTGTTTATGTTATTGGTCTACATTTGGCAAAACAATTGGATTGCTCAACGATGTTTACAGATGAAGAGTGTGAAGACATGGATACAATGGTTAATGCAATTCCATACTTTGAACATCTCTCTAAAAACTATTGGACAGTGGAAGATGTTGAGGCCGGATTAATTCACCGAACGACAGATACTCCCATAAAAAATATAAACTTTAATTCATTGGAATCAAGGGTTTTAAAGCAGATTACAGAGTCAATGTAATAACCGTGTCAATGTAATAATGCCAATAATTTAAAAAACTATTATTAAAACAAATATAAAGATTATCCGTGATTATAAAGTAGGTTAAAAAACATCTTTTAGATTAAACCATCTTTTTAATGTCTCACGATGATGATTATTATGCGGCGGATGATATGGATGACAACGTTGGGTTCATTCCATTTAATCCAAGAGAAAGAGATGATGATTCCGACGATACATCTCTAACTGCCAACAGGAAAAGGCAGCGAAAGAACAATGAGGAAATGAAAAAGTTTGATAAGGGGTATCATAAGTTGAAGCGTATTGTAAATTACAAACCAGTAGAAATTGATATTTACACTACAAATGATATGCCAGGAACTATGATTCGTGACGCTATTACAGGTTCTAGATATAATGAATATCGGGTCGGTACTCGCAATGAGCATCTTTTTTTCAAGGTTGCCATTGCTACTGGAGAACTAGGCGATTCTGGTGGACTAGTATTCTTTGATAGTCCTGAACAATACGAACGACATTTTAAGGGAATTTATGTAGTGCCTCAAGTAATCAAAGAGAAGTGGACAAATAAATGTGCCGAGATTAGAGCGCTTAATAATAAGTAAAAAAGAATATAATAATAGAACAATATATATTATTATTAAGTATATGGTTTGGAAAACTTTTTTGATTAGTTTTATATTAAATAGCGGTAAACATAAAAACCTAATATTGAAAGATTCAATTTATACATCGCCAACACGCAGTAGGAGCTATTCTGAAGATTTAGATGATAGCAACTGTTCTAGTTTTATTAAAAATCCAAATTCTTTTTTTTCAAAAAGTGGATACGATAATAGATATAATGGAACTCAGGGTAACGATGTTATTTTAAACATTACAAAATTTAATATGCAAATGGAATTATTAAAAACTTTGGAAAATAAACATGTATCTCAACATGTAAAATTAGATTTTATAGAACAATACAATAAAAACAAAAACGCATCACATTTGATGCCTGATATTTTTTCAGGAGGACTATATAAAGATTGGGAGTTTGATTAGGGTCTTTAGGAAAGATTGCTAATAATATAAAAAATATATTTTTATAATATAGACTCTATATTATAAAAATGATTGATACTAACGCTCCTAATGATACTATACCATTTGTTGCTTATGGATTAATTGGTATTACATCTTTAGTCTTGGCGTATGCAACTTTAATGGATGTAGATACTTTTAAACAGGAAGGTCAAGAAGAATCTGCAACTTCTATGTTACCTTCACCTTTTAGTTCTACCCCCACTTCTGGTGAACAATCTGATTCTACACCTGTTGCTGATGAAGTTCTAGGACAACCATCTGATGCTCTTTCGGTTTCTTCAGCAGAACCTGTACCTGGTGTACCTATAATGCCAGTCTCACCATTGGTTCCTAGCAATCCGCTTGAACCAATGTCTACTCCTCCACCACCCGAAGAAGAAGTTAAACAAATGGGTGGAAAGAAAAGAAAAAATAAAAGTACAAGAAAAAGACGTTGAATTCTATGAAATCAGCTTATTGCATCTGATAAAAAAATCATTTATTTTATTTTTATCAGCTCCTATAATAACATCATCGGGAACATGAGTTATATTACCTTTTTTGTAACATAACAACACAGGAACACCGTTGACTACACGTTTAGATTTCAAAAAAGAATAAACATCAATACATTTATCAATATCTATGATAGCGCATTGTACTGTGTCGGGTGTTCTTTCAAAATACCATTGAACACCCTGATTTATAGTTTTACATGGCCCACACCATTCTGCTCCAAATTTTAAAATAAATAGTCCTGGATTTGATTTAAGCAAATCACCAAAGTGATTTCGGTCAGTAATTTCAGTTATTATTGGCAATGGCATATAAATTATTAGGGTGGTTTTATTTATTTAGTTTTGTACGTAAAAATAATTGCTTAGTAGATTTTATAAATGGCCACGCATAATCTAAATATTAACACGTATAATCTTGATGAAATATTAGAACTTTTTCATTTGTCTTATAATATATCAGTTAATGATCTAAAACGCGCTAAGAAGGTTGTATTAATGACCCATCCTGACAAATCTAAACTAGGACCTGAATATTTTTTATTTTATAAAAAGGCTTTTGATGTTGTAGTACAATTTTATGAGAATCAACACAAACAAAATCAAGTTGTTCCTACAGAAGAGCCAAAATATGCACCCATTAATGCGTCAAATATTAATAAATCTGCTGTAAAAAAAGTTACGAGTGTAATAAATGAAATGAGTCCAAGTGAATTTAATAGTAAATTTAACCAATTATTTGATGCAAATATGTCGTCTAAACCAAATGCCGAAAGAAATAGTTGGTTTACAAAAGATGAACCTAGTTATCATGTAGATGGTGATGTGAACAAACAAAACATGGGGGTAATGTTTGATAAAATGAAACAACAACAAAATAGTACGATTTTATCTAGATACCGCGGTGTTGAAAATTTAACTAGTGTCTCAGGTTCAAACTTATACGATGAAGAAGATAATGATGAATATGTTCAATGTGACCCGTTTAGTAAACTAAAATTTGATGATTTAAGAAAGGTTCATAAAGACCAAACCGTATTGACTGTTAGTGAAAAGGACATTAATAATGTTAAATTATATTCATCTATTGACCAATATAATAGGGTTCGTGGAGAACAAACTTTAACACCACTTGAAAAATCTGAAGCAGAAAAAATGTTGTCTTCGCAGGATCAACAGTTTAAACAGCGTATTATGCAAAAAGAATATCAATCTAATTTGCGAACTATGGAGTACGAACAAAAAAATAAAACTGTTTTATCTAGCTTCTTACAATTAAGAAATTAATCAGAACAAGAACTTGATGATGAAGATGATGAACTTGAACTAGATGAACAATCTGAATCGCAGCATGAATCATCATCTGAATCACAGCATGGGTCGTTTACTAAATTGCATGATGGGTCTGTTACTAAATTGCATGATGGGTCTGTTACTAAATTGCACGATGTGTCGTATAGTGAATCACAACATGAGTCATCTAGAGAATCTGACCCGGAATCCGACCCAGAATCTGAACCAGAACCAGAACCAGAACCAGAATCTGAACCAGAACCAGAACCAGAACCAGAACCAGAACCAGAATCCGAACCAGAATCAGAATCCGAACCACTTGAAGAAGACCCATTATTAGAAGAAGCTGTTGAACTAGAGCATGATTCAGAATCACTGCTACTACTATTATCATCTGATTCTAAATCAGTAATTACTATTTTTGACCCCTTTTTATTTTTAGGATTTATATCTATTTTTACTTGTTTGCTCATACTATATATAATATTTGCATATATTATATTTATTTCCTGAATTGTGCGAAATACCATTCTTTTTCCATATCAAGCATCAAATGGTTGTAGTTAGTATTGCGCTCTTCTATATCGCTGTAGTTTTCATATTGTGTAACAGTCGGAGGGGTAATCATAAACCAAAAATCCTGCATCTGTAATCGTTTCCAATAAATATCCAACGAATATGCTTTTTTACCTTCAACTGTAGGATTCTTCATTAATAAAGATGCACTTTCTTTAAAGTTCTTTAAAAGTGTATCGTAATATGAATTCTTAATTATGTATCCTGTTGTTGTTTGACAGTAGAAAACCCGAACGCAATTATCATTAATTTTTTGATAAGGAGGAACATTATTCCCACCAATAACGATCATATCCCACATCATATTATCTTCCTCATAAAATTTGGTAAGATTCTTTAATAACAATTCTGGATTCATAAATGTTATATCGTCCTCACAAATAAAAACGTATTCATAATTCCTCTGTTTTGCTAATTCTAAACAACGGATATGACTAAGAGTACATCCTATTGCACCTATTTTTGATTTTACAGCATTTACCCTTTCTCCATTTATTCCTAATTTTTGTAATTCTAATTGCACATGAGCTAAACGATCTGTGCGATGTTCTAAATTAATAAAAAGTGTATTTTTAATTAATTCCATTTCAATAATCATATATAGCAATTGTATTTTTATATCATTATTTTATTTTCTGTTTTTTTGGGTTCTTTTGCCTCCTCTCCCCCTAAAAAATCTAAATACAGAACTAACCGCTTTACTTATTGAACCTTGTTGTGGCGCAGGGCGAGGTGGTTGAACTGGTGCACTATGTGCCCGTGGTCTTCTAGCCTTTAATGACATACGTCCAGGTCTTGTTGTTGCAGCTCTTACCGATGCATTCTCTCTCAATCTAAGTACCTCTTTCAATGGTATTATCTGTACAGATGCTCTTGCCCTTTCAGCAAAAGTATCATCTACATCACGTATATTAAACTTTCTACGAGCAGCCATTGCTGCTTGTTTTGGCGCACTTATACGTGCGTTTGCTGATTTTATGCCACGTCTTGCGTATTTTGACCCTTCTTCAATTCCCAGTTGATGTTCATTTCGCCACTGGCCCAATTCTGTCTTTGTTGCCCACCTAGCGGCATCTGTACTATCTGTTCTAGGCTCGGGAATTCTGCTATCAGTTGTGTTCATGTTTTCATTAATAACAATACGTCTATCACGTTTAGTTTTATTTAAGCCGGTTTTTAAAGCAGACTTTAATTTCTTAGAAGATGATTTTTTTCCAGATGATGACATATAAAATATCATAATATTTTTTATTTATTATTATTGGTTTCTTCTAAACTTGTCAATCGCATTATCAATTTAGCAACTTGTGATTTTAATTCATCTATTTCTTTTTGTTGACTCTCTAATTTCTCCGCATTCACAGTATCTGACCAAGATACTGTTTTTATTAGTTTATCTGAAATATCTGGTTGTGATATTTCTTCTATTTGAATATTAATAGTGTCTGGGCTCTGTTCTATTCTTAACTTATTTGGTTGTGAAACAATTGGTGTTGCAGATAGAGGTAGTGGTGCATATTTCCTTAATTCTTCCTCTCTTTCTCGTAAATGTTGTTGAATAAGCTCGTCCATATTTGAAAGAGGTTTATCCTGTTTCTCTGAAAACTCAGGTGCCTCAGGAACCTTTCTATCAAATAATGAATTGTATTCTACCTGCTTTTGTTCAAACTGATTCCCTATCTTTTCAACTTTATTTTCGGTTATTGAATAAGGTTTCAAGAAATTTTGGTCTAGTTGTATAGGAGCAGTTTGTGTAGGTTTTTGCATACTTTGTCCGGTTAATTCTTTAACGTTTTGATTCATATAAGAAATTGTTGTTTTATTTAACATTAATAAATCTGTCTGATTTAATAAACGACCCGCATTTTTATCATAAAACATCCGGATTATAGATTTAAACCATTCATCTTTCTTGTAAGGATTGTTTAAGAAATAATCGTTTACAATAGGATTTTTACTTATTACGTTCCATAGTAATTTTTGATTTTCAGTGGTAACATACTGACTCATTTTAATAATATAAATTTCTTTATGTTTATATTATTTTTTAACGATTCTTCCTTGTGCGGTTTTTAATACTTTTTGACTTTCTCTTTTTAGGACGGTAATTCTTTGTTTTACGTCCACCTTGAGTTTCTTCTTGAGGTTTAGGTTTAGGTTTATATTTAATAGGTTTAAACAAAACCACATCTTTTTTATAATGTTTAAAAAATTTTTTGTTAAATTGCTCCGTAGTAAGGTTTTTATCTTTATTTGGAACTTCTTTTGCATATTTAAATAGATTTATTAAAAAATGGTCTACTTGGTCAAAACTTGAGAAAGGCAAAGGACTATTTTTAGTATCAAACTCAATATGATAATTTCCAATGCGATAACCTTTATTATTTACATAAGGGATGGAATATAGTTTTAGTTTTATGTAGTGGTTTATATCATTATCTGGCTTTTTTTCTTCTTTTTGTTTATCTTCCATACTAATTTATAAGGATAAATTATTTGTCATTAAAATAGATTTTTCTGAATTTAAATACATATTTATCTGGTATACGTTTATCCTTAAAAAACTTTATTTTATCAACGTAATTTGTAAATACTTTATTTTCAGCACGATTTGACAACATTGTAATAATAAAATACAATGCAAACATACCACATTCAGTTGTTCCCATTTGATGTTCTAATGGACAATTTTCGTAATAATGTAATTTGATAGGAGGATTCATTGCTAAACCTTGTTGTGTTATTGTGTCTACTAATTTGTTTATTTGCTTAGGTATTTTGTTACCTGCACTATCCATATAAAATATAAACTCATCGTCTGTGTCTACAAATAAAGTTACCCAGTGACTACCACTGCTAGTATGTGGTGATACGTTAAATACTATACCGAATTTTGTTTTACCTTTTTTGACATGTTTTTCTAAATTAAATGTACATAGTTCGTTTGATACGCATTGACCAAACATATCGCTTGGTTTTGTATCATAGTCAATGGGAGATGGGTCTGGTGCATAAAATTTTGGATATTTTACCATATATTGTTTCAAAACATCACGTATGTCAAAATTAGATAACCATTCGTCTGGATTAGCATTCCAATCATCCGGATGGTCAGGTGCAAAAATATATTCATCTAATCTCTTACGTACTGCTTTGTCCTCAATCTCATCTAACCAACAATCTTCTTTGCTACATGTTCTTAATCTAATTTTTAATTCATTCCATATTTTTACGGGGTTATTGGTAGTTATCATATTTTTTGCGTTATGTTTGTTATATGACTTTTTTAATATTTCTAATACATCTGCCGTAAAGCAGCTACCTTTTACAGGTGTATTTTTATCAACCATTGGACTGCAATTCATTGTTTTAAATGTTTTTCCACCACCCTTTTTAACCATTTTTTTTCTATATGTTCTATTATTTCTTTTTGATTTGATGTTTCTTTTCATATATAATACATAAGGATAATAAATATAAATTACGAAACCACAATAGTGATTTATTAAATAATGCTACTAATATCTCAGCATAGATAACATTATTTTAAATATTTAGAAATTGTTTATATAGTCTATAATGCCAAACAATAGATGTCATTATGAAAGTTCCGATGAGAGTTGTGAAAGCTCAGATGAAAACTCTTGCGAATGTAACCGTAGACATTGTGAGAAAAAAAAATATAAAAAACCTTGCTGCGAGAAAGATAGACATAAAAAATGCAAAAGAACTTGTAATAGATGTTATAAAAAAAATAAATGCTCAAGCTCGCATAATCATCAAAAGGCCATAGATTATTGTAAAAATGATTGCCAAGATGGAAAAGTTATTTTAATAACTATATCGTAATAAAATACTTTATTAATATATATCAATATTATTATGTCTATTAAAAATGCAGAAGTAGTAGGAGAAGGAACATATGGTTGTGTGCATAAACCTAGTTTAAAATGTAAAAATTCTCCTTCCATTTCCTATATAAATAAAGTATCCAAATTATTAAAAAAAAAGGACGCAGAAACCGAAATGCATGAATATGATAAACTAGTAGAAGCCGATAAAAAGAAAGAATATTATTTAGGAAAGCCAGACGATTGTAACGTAGACGAAAAAAATGCAGAAAATTTAATGGCTATAAAAAATTGTAAAATTGGAGCGGATGCTTTAAAAAAATTGTCGGGATTCAAATTGCTCGTTATGAATGACGGTGGTATAAATTTAGAAAAATATACAAAAAAAATGAGTGAATGGCCCATTTCTGAAATGAGCAGTGAGCTATGTGAGAAATTTTTATTAGAATCATTGCGACTTTTTCACGGATTAAAAGTTTTTGAAGATTATGATTTAGTACATCACGACCTTAAACCTCAAAATATTGTATATAACGAAACATTGAACCGTACAAATTTTATTGACTTTGGATTAATGACGTCTAGAAAAAAAATAACGAACGAGGCAAGAAAATCTACATACGATTTTGCATTGTTTCATTGGTCATTTCCGTGGGAATATGAATTTATTAATAAAAAAGAATTTAATAATGTAGTAGTTTTCCCAGAAAACCAAGACGAAATAATAGAAGAAATACATGAAGAAATTAGAGAAAAAAAAGGAACATATTATGAAAATATTAAAACCTTTTTTTATTACGCCATAGACAAATATAGCGGTGTAACAAAATATCAAAAGGATTGTCAGGAATATGTGGATAGTTATGGACGCACTGTTAAAAAAAATATGCTTGAAATGAAATATGAAAAATTCCTAGAAGCAAGTGTAAGAACAATTGATGTATTTGGTCTAGGACTATCATTAAATTATTGGCTTCACGTTGCTAAAAAATTTTTACCCAGCACATTAACGTCAGAATTGGGTGTTTTATATAATAAAATGATTTCCGCTGAATTAGCATTTAGGCCGTTTATTTCCGATGCACTTATTGAAATGGAAAAAATACTTACAAAAAACGGACTCCTTCAAAAATACAATAAAAAGATAATAAATCATATGGTAGTTGATTCAAATGAAGTTGAAATAAAAACTCCTTCAATAGAACACAATGTATTTGATAAAATCGCAAAACCTAACGAGGCGCTTGTTAGAACAGACCCAGGTGAATGTCCTGAGGGAATGGTTAAAAACGACAAGGGAAAATGTGTAAATATAAAGCGAACCGAAATAGTATGTCCTGAAGATAAAGAGCGCAATCCTAAAACAAAACGTTGTGTACTTAAATGCAAACCCGGATACATTCGGAATGAAGATTTTAGATGTATTAAGGTTAAAGTTCATCGCCAAGTTGTTGACAAAGCCTCATTACCCTGTCCCGAAGGGAAGGAGCGCAATCCTAAAACTCGTCGTTGTGTAACTAAATGCAAACCTGGTTATGTCCGCAACAGCGAATTTAAATGTGTTAAAAATAGAACTGTTAAATTACAACAGTAGTTATGTAATTACATTTATTAACGTTTTCCGACTGCGTAACTGCTTTAGAAATATTTTATTTGAATATTATTTAGTATTATATATTTTATATATATAATATCAATTATATATGCCCAAGAACGAATGCTATTATTCCGATGATGATAGATGTAATTATAAAAAATCATGCAATTGCGATTATGAGTGTGATTGTGACTATGATAAAGAAAGTAGTTGTGTATCTAAAAGAAACAGTAGATGCAAAAAGCCGAATAAACGCAGAAAATCTGGTAAAAATAGCCGTGCTTGCAGGGATGGTAAAGATGGTAAAAATGGGCGTGATGGTGAAAATGGAAAGAATGGTGAAAATGGAAAAGATGGTAAATGTGGGCGTGATGGTAAAGATGGTCGTGATGGAGATGATGGTGAAGATGGTAAAGATGGAGAGGACGGTCGTGATGGTCGCGATGGTAAAGACGGTAAAGATGGTAAAGACGGAGAAGATGGAAAAGATGGAGAAGATGGACGTGATGGTAGAAATGGAAAAGATGGTAAAGATGGTCGTGATGGTGAGGATGGTGAGGATGGTAAAGATGGAAAAGATGGTTGTGATGGTGAAGACGGAGAGGATGGTGAGGACGGGTGTATTGGTCCCACAGGGCCTAGAGGTCATCATGGTGAAAAAGGTTGTCATGGTGAAAAAGGTGATAAAGGTTACCGTGGCGAAAAAGGAGAACAGGGTGAAAAAGGGTATCGCGGCGAAAAGGGAGAACAGGGTGAACGGGGAGAAAAAGGTGAAAAAGGTGATAAAGGTGAACGAGGGTGTAAGGGGGAAGAAGGTGAACAAGGTCCTCCAGGAGAACAAGGAGAACATGGTCCTACTGGGGAGCAGGGTTCAGATGGAAGTCCAGGACCTACAGGAAGCAATGGCTTGCCTGGACCTACTGGTAATACTGGCTCTCCTGGACCTACTGGTAACAATGGAGTAACTGGACCTACTGGTAACGATGGCGTTCCTGGTCCTACTGGTAACGATGGCGTTCCTGGTCCTACTGGTAACGATGGCGTTCCTGGTCCTACTGGTAACGATGGCGTTCCTGGTCCTACTGGTAACGATGGCGTTCCTGGTCCTACTGGTAACGATGGCGTTCCTGGTCCTACTGGCGAACAAGGTCTTATTGGTTACACAGGACCTCAAGGTTTTACAGGCGCGTCAGGGTCTAGTTCAGCTATATCGTCTATATTTGTATGGAGTAATTTATTACAAAATCATACTAGTGTAACAAATTTTCAATATGTATTTTTTGAAAATAAACCTATAGGGCCTTCTGGTTCTGGATGGACTACTGTTACTGACCCTAGTTTCTCAAATCCTACTGGATTTATAGTTCCTACAAATGGATACTATTTATTAACATATAAAATAGACGTAAGGTCAGGTGGTAACCAACTACCATTAACCAACACTGACTGTGCAACAGTGTTAACAAGAAACGGAAATGAAATACAAGGCTCTTCTACTTTAGTTGAAGCTCCTGAAACGAATCATATATATACAATTTCAAATACTGTATTAGTAGACCTTTCATTAAACGATACTATTTCTCTATGGTTTTGGTCAGCTGATATAGACGCACGTATTGGTGACCCCACATTTTTAAAAGGCAAATTACCTAATGGTTCTACTCCAAGTGAAGCTACTGCATCTATTGTTTTCACAAAAATATCATCATAAAATTATATCCATAATATATAAATGCCTTGTGAAAAACAAACTACTAAAAAATATTTATCCAGAAAATCACCTCCTTATTCAGCTATGGATTGCAAAGGAAAAACTATGGATGGTAAAGATGGTAAATACATCTCAATGCCAGATAAAAACAAAGTATATAGATGGACTAAGGTTGGCTCAACAAAAGGAACCCAAAAAAATTTAGACATACCTAAACCAAAACATAAATATACTATTGAAGATAATGGAACGCATCCTTACCAAGTATACGACTATGGCTCAAGAGCAGACATTTATGCATTTAAATATGACAAAGATACAGATAAAGATATTATGCAAAAAAAAATATTAAGTATTCCATACAAAAAAATATTCCCTGGCGATAATGCATTACGATTAAAAGATTATCCATCTGTAAAAGGTAATACCGTTCTTTTACTACAGAAGAATGGAAAATATATTTATGTCGGCGCAGGAATTTTTGAGTTTGAGACTAAAGACGGAGACGTTATTGATAAATACTATTCTCCTGTAGGAAATAGCGATGTTCCTTATCCTTATGCGGTTGGACAAAAAAATAGTTATTTTTTAATAGAGAAACAATATGTTGAAAATAAAAATTTGGATTTAAAAAAGGATGGGTATACACAATTGTACGGGTTCCCTGAAAAAAGGGGGGATAGCCCAAATCCAGTTCCTGCAAAATCATTAAGAATGAAAATACTATTTAAACGGTTTGCATTATATCATTAAATATTATCCTGTTCTGTCTCTTTTACACGTGGAATATAATTCATTGGAAATCCCATCTGATTCCCTTTTTTAACTACCTTATTTTTACCCCAATATGATTTCATTGTTGGATTGTTATCTATAAGAGGTTCCTCCATATTACCAAATAGAGTATCTTCATCATGGTTAGATTCTTCATGATTTTCCATTTCTTTACATTCATAATGGTGAATTAATGTTCTTACATAATGGTCAAATGCATCATTTACTTCTGTTGTAATTTGATGCTCCGGATTATTCAAAAAATCAGTTGTTACATTCATGATTTTAGACCTATATTTACGTATCTTTTCTAAATAGTTTAAATGCTCCTGATGTTTTTTAGGGTCAGTTTGAGAAAGATACCGACTATAATGATTTTTATTCATTAATAGCTCTAATGTTACTTTGTCTACAAACTCGTTGGTCATAGGTTTTACGGATTCGTCTGTATTTTCCATCATATTTATTATAAATATATCTTATTTATAATAATTCGGTTTATTAGCTAAACTTATTTCATATTTTTCTTAGTCTTGGTATGTGCTTTCTTTTCTTTCTCAGCCTTCTTATCTGCCTTAGCTTTCTCTTTTTCTGCCTTCTTCGTTTCTCTCAATTTCTCAGCAGCAGCTTTTTTATCTGTCTTGACTTTCTCTTTCTCAACCTTCTTAGTTTGTCGCAACCTTTCTTTATCTAATTTCTTTGCGTCTGCCACTTTCTTTTTATCAACTTCCTTAGCTAATTTTTTTTCTTCTTTCTCTTGCTCCATTGCGTATTGGTCTTCGTCATAATCTACCATATTTTCCAACATTTTACTACGATACTTATCTACCAATTTCGTTAATACTTCGTGTTGAACATTGTCTTCATAATCTCCTTGTTTGCGCAAAGTTTTACGCAACTTCTTCTCTTCCTTATCTATTTGCTTTTGTGTTTTATTATCCTCTTTAATCTTCTTTTTCATTACTTTCTGTATTTTAGTAATGTACTTTTTACGGGTTTGTTGAATGCTTCTTACGTTTTTATTAATATCACGTTTTGACACAGTAAGACTCTTATTCTTTATTTTTAATAGTTTCTTGAACTCTTTTTTATCATCAAGAAGAGTGCTCTTAATCACTCCACGTTCCAATTCACTCAAATCCTTTCTTAATACTGTTTTCAAATGGGCTAAGCGTTTTCTATGGTTCTCTACTAACGCTTTTATTTCACCCTCTAATTCACTAATTCTATCATTATATGCTTGAATTCTCTCATCAAAATTAACTATTGCGGGATGTTGACTTACTACTTCCGCTAATTTACTAGCTCTAGTGATCTTCTTAGCACACTTATTTTTTAATTGATATAATAATGATTCTTTATATTTCTCATATTCTTCCTTATATTTCTCAGAATTTTCCTTTATATCTTTCAAAACACCTTGTTTGGATTTATTGCGCTCCTTGATTAGTCCTTTAACTTCTTTAATTTTTTCACGTATTTTTTTAACTTCTACTTTAGCTTCGTTAATTAATTCACGCACATTGCGTTTCACTATCTTATTGCAACCTTTCTCTTCTTTGCCCTCCAAATCACCACATAATTCATCCTTTAAGAAATTAAAACGATTAGGGTCTAAATCTCCAAGCTCACCCTTAAGTTCCTCTTGTTGCTCTAAGATTTGTCTTTTTAAATCAGGAATATCAGATTCCATTAAATCTTTTACTACCTTTTTATCAAATTTCTCAACATTGGCAATATCAGAAACAATAGGAACTTCAATATGTTGAATAATAGGCTGAGAAAATTGCCGAGCATCTTTCTCACGATTTAAATAACTCACATATCCAGAAATATCATCCAAATATTCACCTCTACCTTTCTCTGTGAATTCTCCATCGTCATCCAAGTAATTTCGGGCAAAGGCATCAAAATCCCCAGGCATCTGTTCATCTGGACCCTTACATAAATTTATTAATTTTATTAATTCCATAGGGTCATTTGTAACAGGCGTTGCTGTCATTAATAATAATTTCACTGAATTTTGCCCTGAATATTGGTAAGAATACATCAAAGCTTGATGAAGTAAATTCATATCTGGTCTTTCAACACTAGATAAATCTCCACCGCCATATAATTTATGGGCTTCATCAATAATTAACAATGTGTTACGCAAAGGGTCTTCTTTACCATTTATTTTCACCAACGTGTCATACATTGAATTTTTTTTAGATACTAAATTACTGAATTGCTTATAAGACATAGGGCGCACTCTCCATGCTTTTGATAATAATTGCATTCGTTTATTTTGAACAGCTGGGATTTGAAGTCCAGAGTTCTGTATTTGATGGCGAATACTTTCATTGCATACTTGGTCAAACATATTCTTCCAAATATCGCTTTTTAAGGTTGTGCGAGTGACCCAAAGAATTGTATACCCTTGTTTCTCAAAGTTTGTAGTTGCCGCTGCAATTGCCGAGCAAGTTTTGCCTGTTCCTACCGAGTGGTGTAACAGCATACCTTTTACAGGATTTGTGGGTGTGAAATAATTGCGAATAAAATCCTGTGTTGGTGTATAATTAATAATTTGTCCAGACCCACCACCTTGTTTATCAGCACACAAGTTCTCCATCTTTACATCCGTCCATTTAAACTCACTAAATTGGTCTTTGATGTGCTTACGCATATCTTCAAAGCCTAGACGCTTAGGCTCAGGGTAAATTAGTGGCGGTCCTTCACGTATGACCAATTTTTTAGCACCTCCATCATATAATGCTTCTTCGCCTTTTGGTAAATGGTCATTTAAATTATCACTATCAGTCAATGACACCATAGGAATTGAGAAGCTATGAATGTTTTTATTCAATTCATAATCTACTGAGCCAACCACAGTTGTTTTTTCCAAATCACTAGCGAATTTTAAAAGACGAATATCTAAATTCATAGATTTTAAATACAATTCTATCGCAGTTTTAGTTCCCATAAAACTTCCCTGTAATTTATCAGGTATTTTTAAATCATATACGAATACGTGGAGGGGCCACCCCTGTTGGGGATGGAAATCTAACCCCTTTTGACCACATGTTCTAGTACCACGCCCAATAACCTGTTTCTGGTCAGCTGCTACAGTAGACGGTTCAAAAATATGCACGTATTTAATATCAAAAAGGTCAATCCCCTCTTTAAAACCACTATCCATAACAATTATTCTAGCATGCTCACCATAGATGTTATCTGGTCGTGCATTGAAAGTTTTTAATATTTCTTTCTTTAAAGATACACTTATTGGTTGGTCATAAACAGCAACAGATGATAACAATAAAAAATTATTGCCTTTATTTTTGTTAAGTACGTCAGCAGAGAGTAATTCTATCTTTTCATATCTTTTAACTTTCTTTTTACTAGTGCCATCGCCTCCTCTTTTAATTTTACCAAGTGAAACCAAGTTTAATGGGGTTCCTTCATCGTCTTCATCGTCTTCATCGTCGTCAGATTCATCATCAGATCCTTCTGCTAATTTTTTTTTTATACCTGGTTTTAATTTGGCATTATATGCCAATTTCATACCTTTCGCAATTAATGCGGAAGCCAATATTTTAGCTCCGTAAGAAGAAGATTTTAAATCAGAAAATATAAAGTGTTTGAATTTCTTGCCGTGTTTTTTCATATCTTGCCTATCTAGCTCGTCTATTTTTTTTAATAACACATCAAGTTTCGGTGATTTTTCAGGTATATCCTTTAGTAATGTTTGTGGATTAAAATCTAATTCATCAAAACGATATATTTTGGAGCGTTTGCTCCAATTAGATTTTTGACGAACACACATTGGATCAAACGAAACTATGGATTGCTTTTCTATTGTTTTTTCTAAATCATTTAATCCTTTTACAAAGTCTTCATCTGTATCTGTATCCATATTTAATTTAAATTATATAATAAGGCCATAAAAAATATAACGATATGTTATAATTAAAATATGTCTAATAGTTTTGGAACCCCTATAGGCGGAGGATATACTCCTCAATTTAATAGCTCAACAAATTTAGGTGGACCATTTAACGGATATTCACCCCAACAAACTATGACCAATTTTAAAGACAGTGGAAACGTTATGATTCGCAGAATCCTTCGTGATTCATGGAATGGTAGAGGTGCCGTTGGAACCGATGGTAATGGAAATGCTTACAAACGTGTTGTAACTCCTTTCCGTGCCGTTAACAATTTAGGAGATTTCTTAGGTCGCCAAAATTACGTATGTGGTGGTGCTAACCAAATCAACAAAACACGCCCTGGATTACAAGGACCTATGGGTAGTATGATTTCAAAGTGCGACAACACAGGTGTTGCGGCTGCTGTTTGCAACACACGTTTTGTACCCGATTCATCCGACTACACAAAATTTAAGAAACAAAGTGCTATGAACCAAAACTATAATGATTTAGGGTCTGGTGGTGATGTTCACAACGCTTCTTATGTTGCCAGAATGGCAGTTCACCGTGGTATTCGCGCTATCTAATTTTTATTTTTATTATATACTTAGTATATAATAATGAGCAATCCAGTGTTTATTCAACAAAATATAAATAATGGTTCTTTATCTGCTATAAAGGCTATGCCTCTTAAAGATAGCACATCTGATGCAACTAGTACTTTTGAATTAAGCCGTAAAATTTATGAAAGAACATATACTACACCACTTACAAATGAGCAAGTTTTGGCTGCATTAAAACCTGCTAATTTTGGTATGAGTGGATTTATGAATATGCATCGCATTCGTCCCACCGTATTTGATGGTCAACAAGCTCCTAGTCAAAAGAAATGGTCAGCTAATCGTGATGCATCACAAGTAACTGTAAATCGTCGTACGAATAGCGTTGGTTCAGGCTCATTAAATTATGACAATAAGTTAATGTCGTTTACTGCTTATAAAGATGTAAACGTAGTTAATGATGCTCTTCGTAGGACTCGTGCAGGAGGAGCAGTTGCTCCTCCAAAGAAAGCAGCAAGTCCTAGCCAAACATATGTCCCTAGTCCAGGAACACATCCTTATATGCAACCTGGGTATAAAGGAAAAATTGGTAGTTATTTCCCTACTTCAAGATATAACAGTGAAAAATAATTGGTTAAAAATTGAACTACAATTAATATAAACAAATCTGTATTAATTATATATTATGGAGTTTGAAGCGCCTTCCGAGACCGTTTATACAATTTACAGCAAAAGTGGCTGTACTTACTGCACCAAAGTAAAAAAGCTCTTGCAAGAAAAAGGATATGCTTTTGATATGATTGACTGTGATGAATATTTGCTTGAAGATAAAGAAGGATTTTTAAAGTTCATTGAGGAAAAGGCTGGTAAAGAATACAGAACTTTCCCCATGGTATTCCGTGCTGGACGTTTTATTGGTGGCTTTACTGAAACAAAAAAGCTTATTGATGTTGAGGAAGTCTTTAATTAAAAAATAAAAACAATATAAAAATATTATTCTTATATTATTTACGAAGATGTCATCATCTAGAGTAGCTATTGGAATTGATTTGGGAACAACATATTCTTGTGTTGGAATTTGGCAAAATGACCATGTTGAGATTATTGCGAATGACCAGGGTAACCGAACAATGCCTTCTTACGTTTCTTTTACTCAAGAAGAGCGTTTGATTGGTGAGGCTGCAAAGTCCCTTGCTGCTAATAACGCTACAAATACTGTGTTTGACGCTAAGCGTCTTATTGGTAATAACTTTAATGATGAGAAGGTTCAATCTGATATGAAGCATCTTTCTTACAAGGTAATTGACCGTGAAAATAAGCCATTTATTGAGGTAGAGTTCAAGGGTGAGACAAAGGTATTTGCTCCAGAGGAAATAAGTTCTATGGTTCTCGGTAAGATGAAGGAGATCGCAGAGGCATTTATTGGTTCCCCCGTTACTGACGCAGTTATTACTGTTCCGGCTTATTTCAATGATTCTCAGCGTCAAGCAACCAAGGATGCAGGTACCATCGCTGGTCTCAACGTTATTCGTATTATTAATGAGCCTACTGCTGCCGCAATTGCGTACGGTCTTGATAAGAAGAGTGAGGGTGAAAAGAATGTTTTGATTTTTGATTGCGGCGGTGGCACTTTTGATGTGTCAATCCTTACCATTGAAGAGTCAATTTTTGAAGTAAAGGCCACTGCTGGTGATACTCACCTTGGTGGTGAAGATTTTGATACTGCCATGGTTGAGCATTTTATGCAAGAGTTCAAGCGCAAACATAAACATGATATTTCAGATAGTCCTCGTGCACTTCGCCGACTTCGTACTGCATGTGAGTCTGCTAAGCGTACTCTTTCTTCATCTAGTGTGGCAAACATTGAGATTGATAGTCTTTATGAGGGTATTGATTTTAACAGCAGTATTACACGTGCTAAGTTTGAAAACTTGTGCGACCACTTGTTTAGAAAGACCATGGCGCCAGTTGAGCAAGTTCTCCGTGATTCTAAATTATCCAAGGCTCAAATCCACGAAATTGTATTAGTTGGTGGTAGCACTCGTATTCCTAAGATTCAACAGCTCTTAACTGAGTTTTTCAATGGTAAGGAGCTTTGCAAGTCTATCAATCCCGATGAATGCGTTGCCTATGGTGCAGCTGTTCAAGCCGCAATTTTGACTGGCTCACGTGATTCCAAGATTTCGGATTTGCTTTTATTGGATGTTTGCCCACTCAGTCTTGGTCTTGAGACTGCTGGTGGCGTAATGACCAAGATTATTAATCGTAATACTACTATTCCTTCAAAAAAGACACAGACATTCTCTACGTACGCTGATAACCAACCCGGTGTGCTTATTCAAGTGTTTGAAGGTGAGCGCTCTATGACAAAGGATAATACTCTTCTTGGTAAGTTTCAATTGGATGGTATTCCTCCGATGCCTCGTGGTATGCCTCAAGTTGAGGTTGCATTTGACCTTGATGCTAACGGAATTTTGAATGTGTCTGCTTCAGAAAAGTCTACTGGAAAGTCAAGTAAGATTACTATTACGAATGACAAGGGTAGATTGAGCAAGGAGGAAATTGATAGGATGGTTGAAGAGGCCGAGATGTATAAGACTGCTGATGAAGAGCAGAGAGTTAGAATTGAAGCTAAGAATAGGATGGAGGAACAGATTTATCAATTGAAGAACACAAATTCAAGTGCCGAAAATAAGGTTGACGCCGATACTAAGAAGAAGATTGATGAGATTATTAAGGACTATGAGGATTGGCATCTTGACAATCCTGGTGCTACTAAGGATGAGTTTGAATCAAAGTCTAAGGAAATGATGGATGCAGTAACTAGTTTAAATGCATCAGCGTCAGCGCAAGAGTCAGCGCAAACACAAGCACAAGCACAAGCTCAAGAACAAGTTCCTAGTGACCCAGCGAAATCTAGTGAAGCAGACGACATTGATGATGGTCCTGAAATCCAAGAGATTGACTAATAAATTTATTATTGTTATAATATAAAATGAATTATTATTTAAAAATAGGAGGTTTCCTTGTTCTAGGGTATTTGTGCTTATGGATAATATTTATGATTGTAATGAGTTCAAAAATGTATTTTGACCAATATGGATATCCATCCATAAATTCGTTCATGAAAATGATATATGGTCTATAAAAAATTAATCATTTAATAACGATTAATTTTTTCGCAACATATGGTATACCTGATGTACAACTATTTAGTAGAATTTCTCGGAACTGCGTTCTTTGTTTATGTTATTTTAGCTACTGGTAATCCTTTAGCTATTGGTGCCGCTTTAGCTTTGTCTATGTTGCTTACTCTTAATATTTCTGGTGGACACATCAACCCTGCTGTTAGTATTGTAATGGCTTCTGCTGGTAAATTACCAACAGTAGATATCATTCCTTACTGTCTTGCCCAAATATTTGGCGGGTTAACCGCTTTAGAACTCTACAAGAGATATAAGATTTAAATTTTATATATAATAATTATATATAAAATGGATAAAATTGGTGCAATTTATAGTAAAATGGTTGAAGAATATAAAAAAAATAAAAACCGTTTGACCATAATTAACATTTTAATGCGTTTTTGTGGTAATAAAGACAATACAAATGAAGATGTCTATAAATTAAAGAAAAAATTAGAAACCGAATTTTCTTTAGATGTAGGGTGCAACTATTTATTATATTTTGTTACACCTGACAAATATGGATGTGATTTAAGAGAGCTGTTTTTTAAACGCGATGGAAGTATCATTGATAACGATGGTGATGATGCCCTAATAAAACGACAATCATTATTAAAATTATTTACCGAAAGACAATACACAATAGATAGTAAAAAAATACCTCACATATTAACTGATATTGATGATACTTTATATCCAAACCATGAACATGGGTTAGCCGGTTCAGATTTATCATGGATAATAAAAGAACACTTTCCCGGTATTAAAAAATTTTATGAATTGTTTTATTCAAATTTAAATGAAAATTCAAAATATTCTACTGTACTATCAGCTACACCTGGTCCATTAAAAAGTAAAAAATTACTAGATAAACATGATTTAATAAAACCAGTTTTAGGTAAAGAATTTGGATTTATACAAGGTGTTGATTCAAAACACGAACATATAACTGGACCTATATTATTGGCTAGAGAGCATGGTTTGGATTCTCGTTATCAAATGTATGGTGAAACAAAATATCGCAGATGTAAAGAATATTCTCAACTTTTTCCTGAACACCAAATTATATTTATAGGGGATAATGGTCAAGGTGATTTAATTGCTGGAAAAATGATGTTAGAAGACAGTGATTTGACAGGAACAAAGGTTTTTATACATAAGATTTATGAAAAAACTGGGTTGAAAAAATCTAGTGAAGAAAATAATGAAAAATATAAAGGAAGACTTTACTTTTATAAAAATTATTTAGAATTAGGAAAATTATTTGTTGATGTAGGGTTATTTACAGAAGAAAAATTGGGTGAGCTTAAAGCTGCAGTTTTGGAGGATATAAAAAAAAACCTTGACAAAATATGTGAATCAACACCTTTGTCAGAGTGTAAAAAAAACAAAATCTATGAACAAATGGTTAGTCATTACTTTTGTTGTGAAATAGAAGGTTGCGAAACTATACCTAATTGCATTGCTCGTAGTGATACAGTATTATCAAAAGGGGGTAGAAAAAGCAAACAAAAAAATAAAAGCAAACGTAAAAAACATCAACGCAGAAAAACTACCCGAAATAAAAAACATTAACGAGTTTTTTGTATTAATCTATAAAATATAAACAACCCAATTATGGTAAGCGAACCTACATAAAAATGTGTTGCAAAATTCATTTTGTATTCAGACTTTTCTTTATTTTCTTTCTTAGTTGTTAAAGGAATATTTGTAACCATTTTGTCGTTACTATTATAATCCATATCGGCGTTTATTAATTCGTTCTCTAATACATCATAGTTGTTGTTATTACCAGGTTTTATTGTTACTGGAAGCATAGATGAATCCTTTTCATTATACTTTGAAACGTTGGATTCTTTTACATCTTCAGGAGCACTTGGTTTCGTTGCCTGTTTTTTATTGGTATTCCAATCAGGCATTATAGGCATTAAAGGTCTATTGGCTAAAGCAGATTCTGATTTATTTAATTTATCATTACCTTTGTACTCGCTAATCACATTATTGTCATACTTATTATAGTTAAGAGAATCCATAATATATTATAACAACAAATTTTTTATAACATTTTGATTCAAATAAATAGGTATAAAGATTATTGATGAATATTATGTAACAATGTGTGGAATATTCACTTTACTAAATAATACTGGCCATCTATTAACTACTCAATTTATAAAGGAACAATTTGAAAAAGGTAAAGGTAGAGGTCCTGAGAATTCGGTATTTAAAAATATAATGATACAAGCCGATTTTGGATTTCATCGTTTGGCCATTAATGGGTTAGACGATATATCTAATCAACCAATTGTTATTAATGACATTGCTCTTATTTGTAATGGAGAAATATACAATTTTAATGAGCTTTATACTACCATGAATATAACGCCCAAGACTAATTCTGACTGTGAAATCATCATACATTTATATAAGAAGTACGGTATTGAACAGACATTGCAGATGCTAGATGGAGTATTTGCGTTTGTTTTAATTGACTACAGGATGAATTTGGCTACTTCTAAAATGTATATTGCTCGTGACCCTTATGGTGTGCGTCCTCTTTATTTCTTAAGACAGGAAGATAAAAACGTTTCGGTTGACCCATATGAACCAGTTAGAAGCGAAACTCTTTATGATTTTAATATTAGTTCAAACATGTTTGGGTTTGCAAGCGAACTCAAGATGTTGTATGAAATTAAAAATAAAATGAACCACTATGTTAAAAGTAAGAATCTAATGAAAAAATCATTGCCTTTTTATAAAATCTCACAGTTCTCACCAGGAACATATTCAGTATTTGACCTTAAATATAGAGTAAACTCTTCGTGGGAATTATCAAAAAATCAATGTCCTTATCATTCTATTGGATTTCATACAAATATTCTAATGTATGACTTTTATAATAATCCACAACAGGATATTGTTAACAACGTTCTAAAAAATATTCAATATTATTTGAAGAGTGCGGTTGAAAAAAGATGCTCAACTACACAGCGACCAATTGCGTGTTTATTATCTGGTGGTCTTGATAGCAGTCTTATTACTGCACTAGTTAATGATTTTCATAATAAAAATAACCTCCCGACTATTGAAACTTACAGCATAGGGTTAGTTGGTTCAGAGGATTTAAAGTATGCCCGAATTGTTGCAGATTATTTGGGTACTAAACATACTGAAATCGTATTGACTGAGCAAGATTTCTTAGATGCTATCCCGCAAGTTATTCGTGATATTGAAAGTTATGATACTACAACAGTAAGGGCAAGTATTGGTAATTGGTTACTTGGTAAATACATATCAGAAAATAGCGAGGCGAAAGTTATATTTAATGGAGATGGATCAGACGAACTTGCCGGTGGTTATTTATATATGAACTATGCACCCGACCAAATTGAATTTGACAGAGAATGTCGCCGATTATTGAAAGACATCTATTTGTTTGATGTTTTGCGTTCGGATAAATCTATTTCAACACATGGACTAGAGCCTAGAACACCGTTTTTGGATAGGACCTGGGTGCAATTTTATATGACAATACCTTCTTTTTTAAGGTTTCATAAAGTAGCTGGAGCTATGGAAAAATATATGATTCGCACTGCTTTTGGTCAGGGTCTATACAAAAATTATTACGGAAAACCATTATTGCCTGATGAAATATTAATGCGTAAAAAAGAGGCTTTTAGTGATGGGGTTTCTAAAACTAGCCGTTCTCTTTATCAAATCATCCAAGAGTATTGCGATGATAAATTTGCCAAGGAAGATTTACCAAATTATTCTTATGTTAGTCAAAGGCCAGATATGTATGAACAACTCGCCAGATGTAACGAAGATATGATTGCTGTAGGCGACCATCTTTTGCCACAAACGTCTGAGCAATATTATTATCGTAAAATATTTGAGTCACATTATAGCGGAATGGGTAAAATATTGCCTTATTTTTGGATGCCCAAATATGTCAATGCTAAGGATGCGAGTGCACGTACGTTAGAAATTTATAATGAAGAAATAAAAAACGGACAAAGTTCCTAAAAAATTGATTGCTTTTTTGATTTAATAAGACCATATTAAATCAACAACAATGTCAGATATTCTTCTTAAGTTGCGAAACAAGGACGGCAAGTTTATGGTTAGTCCAGATGTCGTTAATTACATTAAACTATTTACTGGTGAATTGATTATGAGAAATGGTAAATATAGCAGAATAGGGAGAATACCCCTTTCAGATCCACGATATGATCTGCTAATAAAACGCCCCAGAATTCGTCAAGTGCATAACCGTGATTTGAATCATAATTATCCATTGAAGGGCTCTGTTTGGTTCAAAGTCAATGGGAAATTCATGGTTATTAATGCCGGATATCAATATGTTTGGGTAGGAACCCACAATCAAGAAGGATACTTTACTGAGGTATATTACAACGGCAATGTTTTGATAACTCGCATATACTAGTCTGTATAATTTTGTCTATATATAAAAATGGACGATAAACAAATATTAGAACTTGTTAAAAAGTCATTCTATGGTGTTTACTATTTTATGATTTTCGCATTTGTAATAACCCTTATATCTGCATTTATTGTCAAGGATTTCCAATTACAAAGAATCTTGGTTATTGAAATTTTGGTAACAGGTATTTCGTCTTTCATGTATTTTTTATTTACTAATAATATTAATGAATATTTCGGCGCAGTTCATAAAGAGGGTGAAAAAATAGATTTAACAGTGGTAGACCGTTTGCGCTACAATGGATGGGTTTTTAGTACACCTCTTATGCTTATCGCATTATGTTTGGCACTTTCAAACTCTACCAAAATAGCACTTAATCCTATTCTTTTGATTACTATTTTGATGCTTAATTACATTATGTTATTACTTGGCTATTTAGGAGAAGTGAATATGTTGGACCGTTTCTTTGCAATGATACTTGGTTTCATACCGTTTTTAATTATATTTTATTTAATATTTAGCGCATTTTTGATGAATACTTTCAATCCCTTTAATTTCCTTATCTTTGGTATGTATTTTATTATTTGGGCCGGTTATGGTATTGTCTATTGTTTTGAAGAGAAAGAGAAAAACATTTTTACTAATCTTTTTGATGCTTTATCCAAGGGTGTTGTTGCAATTATTTTATCACTTAGTTATTTAACGTGGTAAATACAAAAAAATATAATTATTGTATATAATGCCTCATAAGGAAGATTCTAAAAAATCTCTACAATCTGCTGATAAGTGGCGTTACACACTATACACGACATTCGTTCTCTTAGCACTATTCAATCCTTGGACCTACAAATTGGTTGATTCATTATTGTCTGGATTCGTAGGTCAAATTGCTGGCAAATATGGATGCCCTACGACGGTAGGCTTTGTTTTACATGCTATTATATTTACATTAATAATCCGCTACATGATGGATTTGCATATATAAAAAATAATACATTAGAAACATTACAATACTACTTTTGTAATTATTTTTGTGAAATAGTAAAAATAATTATATTATAAGATGACCTACAAAAAAATAAATCACTTCGCTCCTCGCGAAACCACATGTTTTGATGTTTTTATTGGTATTTCCGGTTGGTTTTTCGGATTTTTTGAAGGTGTTATTTTCGGATTAATAACTATGTGTGGTAAAAAAGAATCAGATGATGGAGAATTATTACATGAAATAGAAGTATTTACATACGAGATGAGTAGTGGTTACGAAGCAGCAAAAAAAGATGTTAAAATATAAAGAATGTGTTTTTTTTGTAATGTGATGTTTAGAAATCCGCACTAAAATCAAATATATCCTTATCTACTGTTTTGTTTGCCAAAGCATATTCTGAGTTGGTACGCTCAAAGAAGTTTACCTTAGATTCAATACTAATCAACTCCATGAAATCAAATGGATTTTGTGATCCATAAATCTTATCATAACCCAACTGAAGAGAAAGACGGTCAGCCACGAACTCAATATATTGTGTCATCAATTTGGCATTCATACCAATCATTCGGCAAGGAATCGCCTCTGTAATAAATTCCTTCTCAATCTCTACTGCCTCCATAATAATCTCGTGAATACGCTTCTTAGGTAACTTTCTCACCAACTTAGAATACAACAAGATAGCAAACTCCGTATGTAATGCCTCATCTCTAGAAATCAATTCATTAGAGAACGTAAGTCCAGGCATCAAGCCACGCTTTTTCAACCAATAAATAGAAGCAAATGATGAGCTAAACAAGAGTCCCTCTACACAAGCGAAAGCTACTAGACGTGCTGCGAAGCTACTACGCTTATCATTCAACCACTTCTTTGCCCAGCTAAACTTCTTCATAATGCATGGATAATGTTTGGTTGCTTCAAACAACTTGGTCTTCTCCTCCGAATCCTTAATATACGTATCAATCAACAAACTATACATTTCACTTTGACATGTTAATATTCCATTAAATATTCCTCTGTGCTTTTTAGGTTCGTTAAAACAATACGTTGGCTCGTCGTCCAAAATTTTTTCTATGCTTACTAATTTTATTCTTTCTGACTTCTCAATACTGTCATTTAATCTTTCACAATAAATAATCTGCAAACGTTTTGGAGAAAATCCCAAATCCATTAATTTATTTACTGATTTTCCAGTTATATACAAAACGTAACAATCTTTACAGTTATAATAAGCATAGTCACCCGAACCATCATTCTTTGGCATTAATCTTTTTTCTGCTTTATGGTTTAATTTAATAGAAGAAATAACACCCAACGTCGTTAGCAACAACTGAACTTCCTGCAAGAATTTAATATCAATAGAAGTTATTTGTATAGCAGTAGAATCTTTTGTTGCGTTTAAATTAACACAACCATCCGCATCCGCATATCCTTCTAACCACCGCAATCTTGTTTCAATACTATAATTAATTGGAACTTCAAACTTTGGTTTGTTTATATAGTTATGAACATAAAAGCTAATTTTCTTATCATCTTCCTGAAAGCTATCATATTTAAAATGTTCTAATAACTCTCTCTTTTTATCATATAAATAAATTAATGGGTAATTATTACAGTATGTACCATCTCCACAAAAGAACCCGTGCATGTATGGGTTCATAAATTCATCTGAATTATTAAATTCAACACAAGGTGTAACATAGCGCTCTACAATATCATCAATTTGTAAATCCTTTGTTTCTACTTCTTTGCAAATACATCTTTCAGGATGATTCTTATTACCCGATTGAATTAACCATTTATGGCCAGGGCTGCAATCTAACTCCATACCATTAGATAAAACTACTTTGAAAATTTCTTGATTTCCAGTATATTTAACAATGACATCTGTAAATTCATCGCCGTTCCAAATATTTACGTTTTTATTTTCCAACTCTTTTATCATAAAGTAACCTTTATCTGTAAGAATCTTTGTTTCTCCAACAACACAATGAATATTTTCCATAGCAATTTGGAAGCCATAAAATGCCCTAGCCTCTGAAACTTGAATATCTGCCATAAAACGAACCGCCAAATTCTCTGTCACTGCACCGTCACTTGCCGAAAAGAATGCCAATACCATCTTTATAAATTTCTGTTCATCTTCATTTAATGTGTTCCAATCATTCAAATCCTGAGCTAAATTGACCTCATTTACAATCCAAAAACAATCTACTTGTTTTTTATACATTTTCCAAATATCATCATGTTGGATGGGAAACATTACGTAGCGATTATCGTCAGGCGTCAAAAGGGGTTCAGTGAAGGCTGGCTCGGACATTTTCGTCTAAATAATATACTGGTTAGATTTTATCTCCTTTTGGGAATTTAATTAGAGAGTATGTGAAGTGCGTTGAAATTCACATACTTTTATAAATCAATTTTTTGGTTTACTTTCTGGACTTGCGAGACTTACGAGCCTTGCGGGTCTTTCTTGATTTTCCACCACGCATAGCACGTTTAAATGACTTAGGAACAACGCTTCCTACGAATTTTCCAACGCCACTAGCTACGCTTCCTACACCACTAGCTACATTTCCAACGAGCTTTTTACCTCTGTTGACTACGTTTTGAACGACTCCTTTTTTTGCCATTATATATTATTACTAGAAAATATGCTAAACTTGTGTGAATATAGAGACATTTTTGCTGAACCAAATACAGGACCCCATCAATATAGAATTTTTAATATAGCTATAGTTGATGTTGTGCTAACAATACTTCTTGCATATGGAATTTCATGGTTTTTTAACTACCCCTTCCTCCCCACTTTAGGAATTTCGTTTTTCATTGGAATAATCGCACATAGGTTATTTTGTGTGCGAACCACCGTGGATAAATTTCTTTTTCCAATTGTAGACGACCCTGAATGATAAATTTAAGCCAGTATTTATTTTCATTGGCTAATATAAATGAAGCATACAGACATTGACCTTTCTGACTCTATCGGTGAGCCTAAATCTGAACCCAAGAAACAACGTACTCGTAAACCCAGGAAACAAAATCAAAAGGAAATATTGAATGAGTATTACACCGAAGTAGAGAAAGAAAGAGACAATTCTGTTGCAAAACAGAGAAAGTTATATGAAAATATGCAATACCTCTCTGGACAAGAGAAAACCCTATTTGAACAGAAATTTACAGTGCCCAAGAATTTTAGTCAAGAGCGTTACGTAGGTTTATTAAAACAAAAATCCAAGAAAATTGTTGTAGCTACTGGTCCTGCTGGAACAGGAAAAACTATGTTTGCTACTGAATTCGGTGTACGCAATTTTTTGTTAGGAACTTATGAAAAACTCATATTTACTCGCCCATCTGTCTCCGTAGATGAAGATTTGGGATATTTACCAGGAACATTAGAAGAAAAAATGGCTCCATGGGTGCGTCCTATTTATGACATACTTTATCAATTTATATCACCTAGAGAAGTAAGTCAATTAATAGAAGAAAAAATTATTGAGATTTCTCCATTGGGATTTATGCGCGGTCGCACTTTTAAAAACTGCTGGATAGTTGCAGATGAGATGCAAAATTCTACTATTTCTCAAATGAAAATGTTACTTACTCGTTTAGGAGAAAATAGCCGTCTTGTTATTACTGGTGATTTAGAACAATATGATAGAAACAATGAAATGAATGGTTTAGATGATTTCTTAAATAAATTTAGAGGCAAACGTTCTACTAGTATTTCAAGTTTTGAATTCCAAAGAGGCGATATACAACGTGAGGAAGTAGTAAAGGAAGTACTTGATATTTATGGAGGTGATGTACCTACTGATTATAGTCTAGATTTTAATGAATCTCATGATGATAATAATTCAGACAATTCAAATAATTAATACAATTTAGGATAATCAATATTTTCCCTATATAAAGTATACAAAATGTTTAATAGACTTATGAAATTAAAATATAATTTTAATCCCATTCTCCATAATCGTATTATACTCTATTTCTTTTTTGCTATTGCGTTAATTGATTTAGTTTATTTTTTGAATATTGGAGATATGTACTCATTTTCAGTGATTATATTGGTAGGAATGTTAACATCATTTTTTGTTAAAAATATGATTGTCATATTATTTGTAGCCATTGTAGTAACCCATCTTTTAAAGCATGGTCGTTCTTCTTTTAGCGAAGGTATGGAAGGAATGGACGAAGATATAGTTGAAACCGATAAAAAAAAATCTGCTTCTTCTGATAAAAAAAAATCCTCTACTTCTGATAAAAAACCAACTGCTTCGTTAAAGGATTTTTCTAAAAACATAGAAGAAATTATTAGTAAAGAAGAAGACCCAGAGCAAAATGAATTAATTGAACAATTACCAGAAATTAAGGAGACACGTGATAAAATTGTTAACCACGTTAAAGATATGCAACCTTTATTAGAAAAATTCCAAGGATATATTGATAAATTTAACGACTATAATGCATCTGGTAAATAATTTCTCATTGATACATAATCAAACCATATTATTAACATATTTTTTTATTGTTTAGTTGGTTATTATATTATAACTATATCTAATATATATTTATTATTTTATAAGAAATGCCGCTTCCATTATGGGTAATGAGTGTTGTAGGTAGTTTAATAGCTGATGCTCAAGGGGCAACTACAATTACACAAGGAATTGTTCATGCTTTACAAGGAGCTTTTCATACATTACAAGGTTCTCTTATGCAATCACAATATTTATACTGGCTTGCATTCTGGGCTCCTATTATTGCTATAGAATTTAAAGGACTGCTTAATATTATTACTGGTGCTTGGGAAGTCTTTATAAACACGCTTACGTTCCTCCCACAGTTTGGTCTATCTTTCGCAGATGGAGTAACAGCACTATTTACATTTTCAATGTCATGGATGATGTGTCTATTTAAAAATTTATCTAATATGCAAACATGTTTTTTTTATTATTTATTAGAGATAATTGGTCAAATATTGTATCTACCTGTTAGAATATTTTTATGGATTGCTTCCCAGTTTAAAATTGACCTTTATCCATTAGAAACACTATTTTGGGATTTAATTGAATACATAGATCAAATTGTATTGAAAGCAGCAGGATTTCATATTTCGCATTATCCTAAAAATATTCGTGAACAATGTTATAATTGTAAACGATTGAAGATATCTTCTTTAGTAGATCACTCTATGCCTATGGTAAACGATGTAACAAATGTGCTCCCACCAGCTCTTGGCCCTGGTGTAATGAAGATGATTACAGGTGGTACTCAATTAATGAATCCATTTGGATAATAATATTAATATATTGTATATTAAAATGGGTAAAAAATGCATTCCTGGAGTATTTTGTATTGAAAACATGACATTGTTTTTATTATTCGTCATATTGGTGCTTGTTGTTTATTTTTATTATACTATTTCTAAGAACGGCCAAGGAACGGGCCAAGGAACGGGCCAAGGAACGGGCCAAGGACTTTATGGTGGTAGTGATTCTACAAAAGTTATCTTTGTTACCCAGCCACCTCAAATTAATACTTTAGGTGGTATTTCTGCCCGGCTTGACCCTTTTAATGACCCTTATGCGCCTCCAATGAAATCAGATGGAATATACTATCCACGAACTTATGGTGGTGATATTCGTGGTGCTATTCCTGTAAATATTGAAACCAGAGGGTTAAACACTGGCTACCAACAAGTTGGTATTTTAACGAGATTGTCTGGTTCTAGTGATATGATATTACCACTTATGGGTCGTAGAACTATGGCAGGAAGAGATAAATGGCAATACTATACTATGTCTAATACAGGAAATTTAAACACAAAACTACCTATAAGTCAAAAGGGTAAAAGCTGCACTAGTGAGTATGGATGCGATAATATAAGCAATGGCGATACTGTTTATGTAGAAGGTTATAACGATTCCTTTCGTGCAACTGTTTATGAAACAAGTACATTTCAATATATACCTCAACTTTAGACAAAAATATTTTTATTATTGGATAAACTATATCTATGTATAATATAGTTTATAATGGCATTTTTTGATAAAGATAAATCTGTACCAGTAGACCGAAAATTTTTATCTTATAGTTACCCGGAGACTATTCTATTTAATCAAGGTCAATGGGAAAAGAAAATTTTAGCCAGTGCTAATTATTATTATAAAATTACATATCCTATAGGTACTGGTTCAAATGGAGCAAGATTAGTATACGCAAACCAAGGTGTTCCTAGTACTTACACTCCTACTTATATGTATATTTTTTCGCTGTTACATAATAATATTACTGGAATTACAGATGATGACCCTACCATAATTGGCGAATTAGTAATAGAACACAAAAATAATAGCAATGATAACAAACTCTTTTTATGTATTCTTTTAAAAGGACAAGATTCGGCATACGGTGGAAAAAGTAGTACTATAGACAACATTATTACAATGATACAATCTGACCCAACTTCTACTAGTGTAACCGACAGTGGCGTTACCAACAAATATAAGAATAGTTGCGAAATGCTTCTTGATAAACAAGATATTAAAAAAAATCAAAATTGTTTTATTTATAAAGATACTATCCATCTAAACAATACTGTTATTGTTTTTACAAAGCCTATAGAATTAGGTGATGCTTCTATCTCAAATCTAATATCTAAATTTGAAAACACAACCGATTTATTTAGTATTTCTGCGCCAACGAACTACGAAAGCGAAACTTCTGGAGCGACAAATTCTTCATCAGAAACTAGTGACAATACTATCCTTGGAAGAGAAGTTGTTGATGATATTTATATTGATTGCCAACCAACCGGTTCTTCGCTTGAAGATATCGCAACATATAATATTCCTTTAGCCAGTGCTCTTTCTAATGATATGCAAAAAATAGATTTAATGAAAACGTCGGTGAATTTTTTCTTGTTTTGTCTTGGTCTTATTTTGGTTTATATTGGCGTTCCTATGCTTTATAAAATGGCTATAATAGATAAAACAATAGATAATGTACCAGGTAAGGATGCCAGATTAAAAACAATACGTTCAGCTGATGTTTTAATAATTATTGTTTGTGCTATATATATAATTGCATCTTTTTATTATGGATTTAAAGAGGATGGTGATTTTTCAATGATTACAAATGGTTTATTTGGATTTGTTGTATTAGGAATTTCTATTTCTTTGATTATGATTAAAAAGTTAGATCGTGATTATAATACGCACAATGGTGAGACTATACAACAAGATAATAATGCCCCGGAAGCCCAAGCAGATTCAAAAGGAGTATTCGCTATATTATCAGGATGTTTTGCGTTTTTATTTAGCACCAAAGGTGCTCTAACTCATGTGTTAGTATGTAATTTTATAGCATTACTTATTTTAGGGTCGTTATGGGGTACAGGTAAAATTGATGAGCCTACGTTTAGAAAACACATGTATTGGACATTGTTTTTTTATATTCCTCTTTGGGTATCACTGTTTATATTTTTATCATCGCAGGGACCTGCTCAACCTACATAGGAATAATGCCTAATTGCATTAGCTAAGACGATTAAAAAAATTATATTACAATTATTTATGTAATATAATTATTGCAACACGTTCAAAGGTATAAATAAATGTAGTGTTCTAGTAATTCGCAGCATTCTTAATATTATCAGCTACTGGTTTATAGCTACTGGATGTGAAGATACTAGGATCGCTGTGTCCGATAGGAGCCATTTTCTCTACAATTTGCTCTTCCAATGTCTCTGCACGAGGAGGATTCATTGCCTTTAATTCAGAATCCTTTCTCGCTTGGGTAGGTGTATATTGAAGCAATGTTACACCTCCGGTCTTATTAGCACTGCGTCTCAATAATTCATATGCAACAAAGATGTAAACGACTGCTAAAATAGGGTTTACGTGGAAAAACAAATATACAGTGATAATGAAAATGCTTAACATACCTAAAGATGAATCAATTGCACCAGCCAAGAAACCAGGTGTTTGAATGGGTAATACTATATATAAAATAAAAATAACCAACAATACGATTTCCAGTTGGGAAAATGATTTGAAAACGTTCGGAATATTCATTTATACAATACCATTATATTTTTTCAATACAACGGAAACAATCCTACTAGAAAATTGAAACATCCTAAATAGAATTAATAAATAATATATAAACAATATTCTATATATTATTAGCCAATGTATAAGCGAAAGTTCTTTGCCAAAAAGAAAAACATAACACCACCCCCTAAGTCAACCGAATTTGTTGTTACCGAAGAATACAAAAACATTATTCGTTCACAATCCTATTTGGGTAAAAAAGGTTATACTATCCCAAAGAGTATTATATCTAAACAAGATGAAGAATTCCTACGTAAAGACCTATTTGTAAAACCTGTTCTTATGGGGAATGCATTTGGTGCTGGTGAAAGCACTTTATTCCCAGTATTCCGTGAAAACGCCAATAAAATGTATTTGCCCAGGTTTTATGGAATTCAACGTTATGGCATTCCTTCTAAGTCTGAAATAAGCGATGGCGACAATATAGACGTTTCATTCCCTAAACCTCTTCGTGATTACCAAGATAAAATTGTTGATGTTTATATGAAATATGTAAATTCTACTATATGCAGTGAAAGCGAACAAAAAGGTAATGGTGGTATACTGGAAGTCCCATGTGGACGAGGTAAGACAGTCCTTGCACTAAAAATTATATCAATATTAAAGAAAAAGACACTTATTATTGTGCATAAAGAATTCTTAATGAACCAGTGGATAGACCGCATTAATGAATTTCTTCCAGGCGCTAAGGTAGGTAAAATCCAGGGTTCGGTATTTGATGTTGAAGGAAATGATATCGTTATTGGTATGATTCAAACGTTATATGATAAAGAATATCCCATTGAAACCTTCTCTTGTTTTGGTCTAACGATTATTGATGAAGTTCATCGTATTGGTAGTGAACAGTTTTCAAGAACCCTATTTAAAACGATTACTCCATATATGCTTGGTATTTCTGCAACAGTTGACCGTAAAGATAAGTTGACCAAAGTACTTTACATGTTTATTGGTGAAAAGATTTATACTGAAAAACGAGAGGATGATGATTTAGTATCTGTGAGGGCGATTCGTTATCAAACCAATGACCCAGAATTTAACGAAGTAGAAGTAGATTTCCGTGGAACAGCCAAATACAGTACTATGATAACAAAACTATGTGATTTTGGTCCGCGCAGCGATTTTATTATAAGAGTTATCAAGGATTTGGTAGAAGAAGAGCCCGATAATCAAATTATGATATTATGTCATAATCGGTCACTGCTTTCATATTTATATGATGGAATAACTTATCGTAATATTGCCCCCGTAGGTTATTATGTGGGTGGAATGAAACAAAAGAACTTACAAGAAACAGAAACAAAACAGATTGTATTAGCTACTTATGCTATGGCTGCAGAAGCTCTTGATATAAAATCACTATCAACATTGGTTATGGTTACACCTAAAACAGATATTACACAATCTGTTGGACGTATATTGAGAGTAAAACATGAGAATCCAATTATAGTAGATATTGTGGATTCTCATGATTTGTTTCAAAATCAATGGGCTCAGCGCAGAAGATTCTATAAGAAATGTAATTATCGCATTCGTGAAATAGACTCTAAAACATATACTGGTATGGCTATTGATTGGGGAAATGATGCGACTTGGAAGCGGACATTTGACCCTAAAACTAAGACGGATGATATTGGGACATGTAAAATCGCAAAGGATGACTCGGATGATGAGCTTGATACGAAACATGGCATTGGTTCTGGTCAAGGTAAATGTTTAATTAACTTTTCTGGTCTGTCTGGATTAGATGACTAAATTGGTTTAAAATGGCCAAAAAGACATACATTTCTTAGACTTCCTGCGGTTTTTACGAGATTTCTTTCCACCATATAATTTATACGTATAACCCATATTTCTAACTGAGCCTAATGAACTCAATCTATTTTTTTTATTACTTTGGGAAGTATGTGTGCTTACTATTTTTGAGTGTTTACCAGAACGTGATGAAATTAAACGCTTCTTTTTACCACCTACAAGTTTGCTATTATATTGTGTTGGAACAGGTTGAGTTGCTGTGGTTGTTTGACTAGGCAACACGGTCCCTTGTTTAAAATCACTTCCGCTTAAAGAACCGTTTCCTAATGCTGACATTATATATATATTATATATTTTTTTTAGTTCTATTGCGTTTTTTTGCTGATTTTCGTTTACCACCCCTTCTTGTTGGTTTTGCAAGTAATTGTGGTAATAATGGCTCATCTAAACCAGGAGATTTTCTGGTCCTTCTAAATATCCAATCGGTAATTGTTTTACGAGGTCTTGTTCCTACCACTTGCGCACTAAGTAATATAATTGGTTTCGTTGCTGTTGTTTTTGCTACAATTTTTTCAGAACTCATTCGCATAGCAATCGGTATATTTGATTCAAAACTAGGATTAGATTCAGTATATTTTACTGAAGCAACTGGGTCTAATGAATGTATCACACCTTCAATTGGAACAATTTTGTTTTTATTATATTTTGGATGCATAATATAACTAAATCTACTTCTCCTTTCTGTTGCCATTTATATAAACGGGATAAATTAATCTTTTTTATAAGAAAATTAAGTAGTTTTATAAAAATTATTTAAAACCCTTAGAAAAACAGGGTAAAGAAATCGGGATCGAATTTGATTTTGGACATTTATTTTTGTCCATTTTTACTTTTATGAAAATAAAATTTACAAAGGGTCTCTGAATTTTTGGTTATGCAGTCAGATGCTTTAAATACCAAAATAATCATTGAAAAGTGTGTTGCATAAGAATTTAAATACTTTTATGCGCAATATTATTTGGCATTTTTTTGTTAGGCCCTTTTCCTAATAGAAAAACGCCCAAAATAATAATTGTATAAATATCATTTATAATGGTAATAAATATTTATAAATAAAATCAAAAACGTTAGCATTAGGAAAAGGGCCTAATTATTAGGAAAAGCGCCAATTAAATACTTTTATAAAAAATATGTAAACCCTTGAAGAAACCAAGTAATAAAGTCGGACCCATTTTTGATTTTGGACATTTATTTTTGTCCGTTTTTACTTTTATGAAAATAAAATTTATAAAGGGTCTCCGAATTTGTGATTATGCAGTTATATGCTTTAAATGCCAAAATAATCATTGAAAATGGTGCTGCATAAGAATTTAAATACTTTTATGCGAAATATGCCCGGCATTTTTTCTTTAGGCGAAATAAAAAATGCGGAAAATGCCAAAAAAAATAAATCTCAATATATTATATATTATCGTCACAATGGAACTCAACAAAAATCAACACTGTGACGTTCGGAAAAAATGCCTAATAAATCCTAATAAAAAAATGCCGGGTTCACCATACGAGTTCTGGTGCCAAAGCTGTAATTTTAATGCAACAAAAAATAGTAATTGGATAGCACATCTAGCTACAAAAAAACATAAGCGAAATGAAGCTGAACAAACAACACCAACAGATAAATTTATTTGTGACTGTGGAAAAGAATATAAGCACGCTTCTAGTTTGTGTAACCATCGCAAAAACTGTAATAAGCCATTGGAATCAACTAATAACACAACTTCTAATGATTTAATTATGGAAATGTTAAAGCAAAACAATAATGTTCAAAAACAGAATAAAGAACTACAAAATAAAATTATAGAAATATCTCAGAAACCCAATGTCACAAACAACATACAGAATGTCCAAAACGTACAAAATAATTTCAATCTAAATATGTTTCTCAATGAGCAATGCAAAGATGCTATTAGCATTACTGATTTTATAGATTCTTTAAGGCTAGAAGTATCTGACTTAGAAGCCACTGGAAAATTGGGTTATGTCTTAGGTATTTCACGTATATTTATTAATAAATTAAAGGAATTAGATGTCCACGAGCGTCCGCTTCATTGCACTGATATAAAAAGGGAAACTGTTTATATCAAAGATAAGGACGTTTGGGAGAAAGAAAGCAATGAAAAGAGTACTTTAAAGCAGGTAGTAAAGAAAATAGCTCGTAAGAATCTGCAACAATTACCTGCATGGCAAGAGCAAAATCCTGACTTTAAGACACTAGATACACCTGAAAACAATGAATATATGAAAATATCACTGAGTGCTCTTGGTTCTTATTCTAGAGAGGAAGAAGAGAAAGATATTGATAAAATTATGAAAAATGTTTTAAAAGAAGTTGTTATAGAAAAGGGAAAATAAACACTTAGTATACGGCTAATTTACCAATATGAACTATTTTTTCCCTAGCATTTACCATACGCATCGGCGTCCACCGTTTGAATTTATTATTAAACACACATTCCATCAATAAAACCTTCTCCATATGAACATATTTATCTATATTCATATTTTGAAAATCATCTTCATCATCACTCTCCTCAATATAATCCAGATTCTTATTCTCACGAATGTTCCTGAACAAGCCATTCATCATAACGCTTGTTTTATAATTCGGGATATATGCAATATTATAATAGATAGGTTGATTATCTTTCCCATATGCAAAAAGGTGGTAAATATCAAATTGTAAATCAGCCATTACTCTAAATACGGTAGGATATTTATATTGTGGTTTTGTAAAATCCATACGCAACTTCGTGTTGTCATGCATAAGCAATGGTAACACAGATTTCTTTGGCTCACTAGCACCAATCTTTTTATTAATATTGACATTCAAATAGGGCATAATTTCGCCACAACTTCTGTATTGAATATGATGAACTTGGTAATAAACTGAATCAGTAACCTCACTAGGAATACTAGTAGGATAGTCTTCCATAGACTCTTTTAATTCAACCTGCCATAACATTGGCAAGACAAAAACAGTATCTGTTGGTTTACGGAATTCTTGTTTGAGTTGTCCCATTAATTCTGCGATAAACGCAAGACGTTCAGTAAAACCACACTTCTTCATTGGGATTCCTTTGTAAAAAACAATATCTTCTAATACGAACCATTGCGTTTCAGTTGCACCCTCCTTCTCTTCTTTGCCCGAACCCTGTTCTTTGCCCAAGCTTTGCTCTTTGATCCACGTACCATAGACAATAGTTCCTAACGATAGACTCCTATCAAATCCTGTCTGAATAACAGTAGATTTTGTAATTTTCTTCTCTCTATTCAAATCCAACAAGTAACAAACATCATGGTCATTATGATAAGTAAACCATGCGAAACATTTCTTCCCTGTAGGTATAGCCATACAAATATCGTATTTTGGTGAAACTTTCTTATGTGAAATCGTTTCATAGGAAAGTTCAAACTCAGGAAAACGCTTCATAAGATGAGTAGTTTGATTTTGTGAAAGTTCCATGATAATGTATTAATTATGATGGACCGCTACTTATTAAACATGAGTTGCTTTTATATTTGTTTTACACCGATAAACATTTAAGTTCGCACACTTCTTGTGCGTCTTAATTGATTTATCGGAAACGTTGCATTTGAACACAATCCGCACAAAGTGCGGATTACAATGCTCAAATGTGTATAAATTATAAGACAAGCCTATTATAATAAGCCATTGTTTTATTCACATAGACCCAGTTATCTTTATTGGCTTCGTAGCATTCCTTGATGTAATGACCATCTGCATTGTACTTATCAGGAATCCATCGTATATCCTTGCATAAATTAAAATCTATTAAGAACATAGCAGTATCAATGTTAAATAGTTCTATATTGTTTCCTGGAAGGAAGGTTTTGTAAGGATAAACGTTTTTGGGTCTAGACTGGTCAAACGTATACATTTTACCCGATTCAATAGTATCCAATAACTCATATAATTCTGGGTGAATAATATTATCATCATCCAAGAAATAAAGATATGTGTCAAAACTTTCTATTAATTCTAGTGCAAAATTGCGTTGTGGATTTCCACTAATTCCTTCACCCCTGAATATATGCTCTTTAATTTTGTCATGTTTTTCAATTGTATTTGGTAAAGAAGCAATCTTTGTCCCATCATAAACTATTATCCACTCGTTTACGTAGTCAAAATCAATGCTTTCCTTTATTTTTATAAGATTTTCTGGACGTATGCATGGGGTAATAATAGTAAGTTTGTTATGTGGATTGTTTTGATTTTTATTGGATTTTTCCTTTCTCTCATTAGTGGATTTTATTATAGAAAAATCATCACAACTCTTATAAATAAGATGAAAATACTGTATTAATTCCTCTTCTGAATTGTCCTTTAAAAAATAACATTTCATCTTATCTAATTGTAAATAATCAAGCTCCCTACTTAGTTCCCCAATATCGTGTTTATTATCCAATAGTAAAAAGTCATTGGAACTGTCGCCGTACAGTTCTATAAGCATGTCTTTATTTTTACGGAAAGCATCTAAACCAATAATACAATACTGTTTTTTATGATTTACATTAATTATTTTATTGCAATATTTATATTCATAGTTTTTACGTTTCCATATTTGACTGCAATTACTGATATGTATTGGGTCTTCATAAGCATCCATACTTTTCATTTTATCATTAATATGATATTTCTCGTAACATTGAGGATACAAATGTTGTTTACATAAACGGTTTATTTCTCCATTTCTAATGAGTGAAAAATTATTGTTATTGTTATTCATATATTGAACGTAACCAAGTTTCGGTATTTTGGCAATCTTGGTATTGACAGCAGTCCTTAAAATAAGCTCATAATCATCAGAAACGGGCAAATGTTCAGAATAATTACCCATGTCTATCAATGTACTTTTTCGCCATATTCTGGGATGATTCGGAATAGCTACAATATGGCTGAGAGAAACATTATTAATGTTTGGACTTATGGCCACGTTTACCCATTGGTTATTATGTTTCTGGCAATAATAGCCGCTGTATCCTAGGCCGAAAAAGTCACCATAACTGAAATTCGCACCGTTTTCATAGATATTTACAAAGTCCATATAGACAAAACCTATATCGGTATCGTTATCAAATACATTAGCTGCATCTAATAAACAATCTGGTAAAATCTCGTCGTCATGGTCCATTTCAATAACATATTCACCACGGCATAACATGACAGCCTCATTTTTAACATTTCCTATACTGCCACTGTTTTCACAACGATTATATAATCGTATTCGTTTATCATTTTTGAATATAGTTTTGAGAAAGTTAAAATGGTCGTCTTCGGGAGAATCATCTAAAATAACCCATTCCCAATCCTTCAAAGTCTGTTCTTTTATACTATTATAAGCACGAAAAATCTTATCATATGAGTTATAACAAGTAGTAAATAATGAGAATATTGGCCGAGTAAGTGTTGCGTCACATGTTATAATGTTCATGTAACATGTATTTAAAACCTGATTTAATGTATTTATATCTGGGATATCATTAAAATGTATCCATCTCTTTCTCATGCGTTGTGGTAAAATAGCATCTATTACTGGTGCATATTCTTTGTCACTTGGACCAAATGTAATTAACAAATGATTATTTGAATCAAACATTTTGTTTAAGTCATTAGAATCATTCGTAATTGTAACAGAGAAATTCATCTTGTCTTTGTTTTGGTCAATAAATCCGTCAATCCTTGAATGATTATCATATCTAAACAATAGTGTAATAGGATATTTCATATATAATCTAGTAAACAATATATTAAATCATTTTTAACGAGATTCTGATAGTTCATTTTCCATAAAACTGGTTAAAATGTTATCCATGGATTCTAATTCAATGGTAGTTTTTGCCATAGATATTCTTGAGTCATTGTTTTCTTGCAATTCACTAATAATTTGTTTGTATTTACTAACTTGAGTATTTACTAAATCTTTTGTTTTTTTAGTACTATAAGTATCTTTTAAATATATCCAAATAGAATGACAAATATAAATGATAAATATAAATACAATTATTTGAATACACAATCCCAAAATAGTAGTATACATGATATAGAAAAATGAAAGATTAGTATTTTTGCGATTCAACGTACAAAATGTTTTAAAAAATTGAATTAAAAACATAGATGTAATTCTATGTATACAAACCATGGCGCCTATTACTATTCTAATTGTTGACAAGTCTGGAACTATTAAGGAAACTACCATTAAAACATACGATGAATCGGAGCTATATAAAAAGGCAGGATTTAAAACACCTGAAGGATTTAAGTGTTATGCGGAGTGGAATATTGAGGATGTAAATGATAAAAATTACTCTGTCTCTGTGTTCGGAAAGACTAGCGGTAAGGCAAACCAAGAAAATAAGTATGATTTCCCACCACCGATTGATACTACACTGTTCTTTGGCAATTGTATTATTGTAAACAAAAATGAGGATGAGGCAGTTAGCATTACTGAGGATGAATGGGAGTCAGTATATGATTACCTGTTTGGTGGTTTTGAGGATATAGGAGATGAGGATAGTGATGAAGATAGTGAAGATGAAGAGGATGATGGACTACCAAGAACCAAGGATGGCTATGTAAAAGATGATTTTGTTGTAGATGATGATGAGGAAGAAGATGATGAAGATGAGGAGGAAGAAGAGGAAGAGGAGGAAGCAGATGATGATGATGAGGAGGTTTATACGAAGAAGGCAAAAGTTATAAAGAAACCAAAGGCTGCTGATAAAAAGAAGGGAAAAACTACTGATAAAAAGACCAAGAAGGCACCTGCTAATGTATTTACTAGTATTGCAGAGCCAGAAAACTATCTAGATTGCACTAGCGAATTGAGCGAGGAGGAATATGTTTAGAAAATAATATATTTATAATATATAATGTCTAGTAGTAGAAAAAGTCATTCTAGTAGTAGAACAAGGCATTGGATAATACCCGAATCAAGCGATGTTGATACTTTTTTAAAAGAAAAGTATGATAAAATAAAAGTAGGAGATAAGATTACTAATGCAGCAGAACAACAAAAAGACCTAGTAGAGTATAGAGTAATTATGGGAGAAAATGAACGAAAAACAGTAGAAGAAACATACAGTTATGGTGGTAAAAGAAAAAGTAAGAAATCAAAAACAAGAAAGAATAGAAAAACAAGAAGAAAGTAAATGAATAATTATTTCTCTTTCAAAATAATATAAAATTTTTATTTTTTATACTATTAATAACATGGACGACGATATAACCCTAGTAACCGCTTTTCTAGATATTGGTAGAGATAACTGGCCGAATCAAGATTTTAAACGCACAACTGAATTCTACATTGATTCTTTCTTGAATTATTTGAATTATCCATACAAGATGATATGTTATATTGATGAAAAGTATATTGATAAAGTTATCAGTGCATACGAAAAAAGTCCCCATAAGAACAAGATGTTTATCCCAATAACTAGACAATGGTTAGATGAGAATATTCATGCATGGACAAATATAGAAAAGGATCGGCAGATATTAAATCACCCTGAATTTAAAAAGTTTTTAACAAAGCGATTAGATGTTATGTATCCAAATGGTATACCAGAAACTGGCGTTCGTGAGCATATGTGCCCTGAAAATATATATCCAGAATATAATGTGATTAACCATTCTAAGATAGATTTTATAGTTCACGCTATTAAAAACAAACATATTAATACGTATTTTACTGCTTGGACTGATTTTGGTTATTTCAGTACTTATCATAAAGATGGTAGTCCGTTACCAATTCATACAATAGATACTGACAAATTAGACATGAATAAAATAACAATATGCTTACGTCGCCAAATTATGGAGCAAGATAAAGATATAATGTTTACATTATTATATGCGTATGAGCTATTTATTGGAGCCTTTTATGCTGGACCAACACATATTATGGAATATTTTCAAACTCTTTATCATAGTTGTGTAAATGAGATGTATAGTCGTGGTGTATCGGATGATGACCAACATGTTTATATACGGTGTCATATGAAGAATCCACATGTTTTTAACTTATCCATATATGGTGGAGATTGGCCAAAAGCGCTTACTGTTTTTCAGAAAGATCCAATTCAACCTTTAGAAACACATTTTATGTAAAAAGATATTAAAACCAGTATATTTTATAATATAATGAATAAGATAGATAAGATTTATTATATTAACTTAGATAGAAGACCAGATAGAAACACACATTTTTTAAATCAATGTAGACAACATAATTTACCTTTCTCAAAGATACAAAGATTTCAAGCGATAGATGGATTAACTTACAATTTTACAGAAGATATATACAAAATGTTTGTTAATTGCGATTATTTTAGAACCCTGGATTTTTATCGTAAAAACAACATGCAAGAGAAATATTATAAGATTGCCGAAGAATTAACAAGAAAAATTATGGGAAACCAATTAAGTCATTTTAAGATAATAAATGATATAGTTATCAATAATTACGAATACGGTATTGTATTCCAGGATGATGCTAAGTTGAATAATAATTTCGTGGAATATATAGATAATCTTATTGAGAATTTACCTGAAGATACAGAATTAATGAATATTGGAGCTAATATGCTGGCGGATGGGTCTCATGTTATCCCTTGGGATTTTGAGAAAGATAGTGAGGAAACAATTATTATAGAAAATATAAACGACTACGTTGGTCGTTTAGATAAGGACATGAATCCATGTTCATTGGCATATATAGTAACAAGAAAGGGTGCGAGGAATCTAGTTGAGTATTTTAATACAGTGGGATTTTTGAAAGCAACCGATTTTAATTTTAATCATTATTTAATGAGTAAAAACATATTTTATAGTTGTCGCAAGATTATGGCGACTACAGAATTTCAAGGTAGCGATGTATTTGAACTATGTAATGTCCCCATTTAAGACAGGGAAAAAATTGATTGATATTAAAATATAAAGATAATATCAATAAAATAAGCATCATGCATAAGATTTCAAATCCCGAAGCTTTTCGCAAAAACGTAGTTGACAAGATTGGCGAAGTATTGGAAGATGAGAAGAATAGTATTAATCTAGAAAAAGGTGTATTTAATTATGCGATTAAGGAGGCAAACAGTAGAAAAATTATTAAGAAGTGGGAGAATCCATATTTCGCGCAAATCTATATTGATCGTTTGAGAAGTATCTATGTAAACTTGAAAAACCCAGAGCTTCTTGCCATCGTAAAGAGTGGTGAACTAGCTCCTCAGACTTTGGCATTCATGACGCATCAAGAAATGGACCATGAGCATTGGCGTAGTAGAATTGAACGTAAGATGACGAGAGATGCTAGCAAATTTACAACAAATGTTCAGGCATCTACAGATATGTTTACTTGCAGGAAGTGCAAGTCAAAACGCTCAAGTTATTTTGAAATGCAGACGAGGAGTGCAGACGAACCTGCAACAATTTTTATAACTTGTCTAGATTGCGGAAAACAAACAAAAAGGTAGTTAAAATATATTAAAGCAGGGAACCAATGAACCTTCGGAAACCCTGCTTTCGCTTAGCGACCCCTCCTTTTTACAAAGTTAGTTAAGTTAAGGAGGGGGTAAGGGGGAACTATTAGTTCCCTCTTCATCCAGTAACATAAGGGCCATTGCTGCATAATTATGTAAATCAATCAAAGTATCACGAATACCTTCATCATTAATCAAATTCACACCATTTTTTGTTATTGACATAGAGCGCTGAATTTTATCTTCAATTCGCATTAATACACCAATTACCCCATATTTTGCGAAAGCATCACCATAGTCAATGTTTTTTCTAGTAAATAGAGCTAGTCCCTCATCTTGAACTTTTTTCATTTGTTCTATGCGATTCATTGTAATAAATAATATAATCCAAAACGTTTATATTATTTCTCTATTATGCATAATTTACGGAGTGATGTATAGGGATTTCAGAAAAATCTAAACTTACCATAACAGTATCGTTATCTTTTTTAGATACCCAAAATACATAATTATCATCTGTCATAGTAAAACCAATACAAAATTCTACACCATAATGTTGAAAACAGAAGGGGTCTGAATAACTAATGGGTTTCAAAGTATTTTTATCTAATACGACTAATATATGATAATATTGTCGTGGACAAGTTTCCTCGCAGAAATGAACAACACCAATCCTGTAGCTTTCGTCATAATCAATAAAAATAGTAGACCCGCGAATTCTGTGAAAATCTGGGGATTTTATATAGTGTGATTCAACTATTTCAAGTACATTCGTCTCCTGGTTAATTTTACCGATTTGAAATGGCGACCACGTATAAATAAAAATTTCTTCACCATCTTTAATAATAGGCACCCAGTTTTTCTCACAAAGTGTCTTTGTAGGAGGCTGTATTATTTTACTGTTTACATAACAATGGTTTGTAATATCATATTCACCAACTATCATGCGGTTTGCTCTATTCCCAACATAATTTACATTTGTAGCTATGAATTTAATTATGCCGTTATATGAATATAACCTTATGTCTTCTAATCCAACAGAATATGAATCATTGTGCTGAAGACATATATTAGTTTCGTCCATTTCATCATACCCATATGGTAATAAGTTATCATTTAAAATAGAAACTATGTTTTTTGAAATAATCGTATCTTTTTCATGATTGATTAAATAACCTCCACTTGATCCGTAAGAATAATTAACAAATCTAGTATTTAAAATGTGTTTACTATCATGATAAAGATAAGCAGTATTAGATGGAAAAAATTTTTCAATAATGGGGTAATCATATGCAGTTTTTTGAAGTTTATCATTTAACATTAAAGCATAATACTTAGTTGGTATTTTAAAGATACTATCATTGTGGTCTCCGTAATACCAATCTGGTTTCCAATCTGTATTAGCTTCTAACCATGCCCAAAAATTAAAATCCCAAACCAATTTTTTATGATTTTTAATAAATGTCTCAAACATAGACTTGTAAATACCATAGAATTTAGAAATGGATTGAGTATCTCCTAAAAATAGTGGCCCAGAAAATCGCCAATATACTGCATTAAATACAACGTCTGCCTTGTTTTTCTCTAATTTATTCCAACATCCTGGTAATACAAAAATATTTGATTGAAACTTCCGTGTAGATAATATATGCATAAATTCACCGATGTTGTCACTGTTATTAAATATAAAATCTGCTGAAATATCTATCCATGAAAAATGAGTTGAATTCCAAGGGTTTTCTTCAATTGCGTGGTTTACTAATTCTAATACAGAATGCCGCATAAGAATATATTCCTCAGTATCTTTCTCTATATTTCTAATATCTGGTAAAGAGTATTCTAGTTGTTGACATGTTTTATACACGAACGTGTCTTCTAAATTATATGGTTTCATTAGTTTAACATTTGGATACGCTTTGTTTTTTATAATCTCAGCAAGAGAATTATATTTTGTATAAAAACAAATAGGAATGCCTGATTTAGCTATAGTTTCAAAATTATTTATTGCTTTCTCATTATCTTTATTTATAAATGTAATAACTAATGATAATTGTGGCATTATATTATTATTAGCAATTATATTTTTTACATATAATAAACTAAAAAAACATCTACAATATTACATATATTGATTTCTATGGATAACTTTGTAAATTCATTTTGTATAATTATAGCATCTCATTTATCTAATACAAAACGTATCAATTATTTAATAGAATGTTTAGAATCTCTTCTGAAACAAAGTATCCCTATTTCTATTTATTTATCTATATCTTTTCAAAAACAGGAAATTAAAGATGAATTCTTTAATAACCAAATTCTTTCTGAATTATGTAATAAAATAAATCTGCGAATTCAAGAAAGCAAAACACCTCAGATGCGACATATTTATTTATTATATCCAGAGTTAATGAAAAAATACAAATGGGTAATGTTTTGTGATGACGACGATACGTATGAAACTAACCGTGTTGAAAGGGTAGTACAAAATATTTACTCTGGCGACCAGCAATGCAAACAAATGAATAAAACTCTGGCTGGACTATATGAAAGCACATTTGGAAAGGACCATAGAGAGCATCGCCACGAATATTGGTGTTATTGTGTGAATATAGAAATGATAGGAAAGTTCTATGAGAGATTGGTGGACTATCAAGATATCGTAGATAATAAATGCTGTGATGTATTATTCGCAGAATATTTACGTAGGTCATCTCCGGACCATTTATATTGTCAATTAAAGGAGAATTTGTATAATTATCGGGTAGAGGAAAATAGTGATAGCATAACAGGTTATATTAAAGGTAATCAACAACGATATACAAGATTTAATCAACAACCAGGTATTACAGATATAAAATTCGCTGATTATGTGGTGGATTGGAATGAATGTCTGTATGAAAACATGGAGGTTTATCTACATGATATTTTCTTGAGAACAATAGTTGGTTGTGAATTGGATTATATTTTACGAGCAGAATTTAGGTCAGATTCAGAGCTATTTGGATTTGTGGATAGTTGTCATTTAGAGAAAATAAAGTCTAATCATGAATATTGGCGGGGGATTTGTAATAAGTTGTTTGATATACCTTTTGAATAGTTGTATCCGAAATGAGTTTTATTATTTAAATTAAAATATTAAAATAATAAAATGAATGTTATTTTTGGTGTTTATAATGGATATAATAGTGTTAAAACAGATAAGGGTGGTTTATATTATTTTGCCAAAAGCCTGCGAAAACATAACCAGGAATGCAAAGTAATTATAATATGTGAGAAAGAGAAACTATTCGCTGAACTAGAAGAATTCTGCAATGAGCATAATTTTTATATATATACCGATTTCAATTTAAAATATGATATGATGTTTTATCGTTTTGAAATATATTATGATATAATATCAAAATGGTTTATTCACGACATAAATAAAATAATGTTTAGTGACTTAGATGATGTCATCTTTCAGGGCGACCCATTTTCTATTGAATTTGATGAACAAATATATTGTGCGGCAGAGAAAAATATAATCACAGAAAACGACAATATGAGCTCAAATTTAAACAGATATTGGATTAACGAATCATTTACTGTGGCTAATTATTATACTGATAATTTTGAAAACCAACCAGTGTTATGTGCCGGTACTATTCTGGGTAAATATTGGGGAATTCTAGATTATTTAAAGTTTTATGTGGATATTCAAAGTAAAAGACCGGTAGAAAAAGGCGTAAACGACCAAGGATTATATAATATTTATATTTATAATTACACTAATGCGGATTTTAGAAAGATATTACCATATAATGAGTCTCAAATTCTAACATTAGATAGAGTTGCTTTTGAAAACTTGAATATTCAGGATAATAAAATATTAAATAACAATGGTGAATTATATGTTATTTTGCACCAAACTAATAGGTGCAATTTAGACTTTATGAAAAGTTTGGTTGACAATTAAAAAATTGATTACTTTCTCAAAACATTAAGTAATTTAAAAAATGTCACACATCAAGATTTATGCACCGATAAGAAAAAGAATGATTCTGGTTTTTGATGTAGAAACCACGGGTCTTTTGCCTAAGAAAATTAGAGCAAAAAAAGGGGAACAAACTAGCGGACAAGTCAGTGAACCTGAAATTCCAATTGAATCATATCCTTATATTATTCAATTGAGCTTTGTATTATATGATATTATTGAGTCTAGAGCAGTTTATACTTACGATTCGTATATTAAGTTACCTGAACACATTGAGATTTCTGAAAAAGTAACAGAGCTCACTGGAATCAATAAACAACTTTGCAATGAGAAAGGAAAAAGCATTATTGAAGTTCTAGACAGGTTTTATGATGCGTATATGCTAGCGGAGGTTATTGTAGCTCATAACATTGAGTTTGACGAGAAGATGATTTCAATAGAATTACAGAGGAATCGTGAAGTGATTCTTGCTAGGATTCCTTATTGTTTTACAATATTCAGTAAGATTTATGAGAAATTAAAGGGAGTTCAAAGATATTGCACAATGAAGAACGGAACAGAATTGTGTGCGATTACAGTGGATTCAAGGACAACAAAAAAATGGCCAAGGCTTTCTGAACTTCATAAAAAATTGTTTGATGAAGTTCCAGATGGACTACATAACTCTATGGTAGATGTAAATGCTTGTTTAAAATGTTATTTGAAGATGCGCCATGGTATTAATTAATTGTTAATAAATAATAGAAATAAATGTAATTAATAAAAACCTTTTTAATCAAAATGGTAAAGAATGGTCCGTGAAAGCTCCGCAGGTCGGTTTCCTTTATGCACTGCACATTTCACAAATCTCTTCTTCCTCTTCATAAATATTTCCACTAATATCCTTTTTTTCTGGCTCAATCGTAAACTGTTGCGCCTGGTACCTCGCTCTACGTCTCAAATAATAAATCCCCGTCTTCAGACCCTTTTGCCATGCATAGAAATGCATAGACGTAAGATTACTATAATTAGGGTCCTCCAACCACAAGTTCAAACTCTGACTTTGACAGATAAATGCACCACGGTCAGCAGCCATATCAATCAAAGTTCGCATAGGAATCTCCCACACAGTCTTGTATTTATCACGAATATGCTGAGGAATAACATCAATATGTTGCACTGAACCATGGTTAGCAATAATGTTATTCTTTATTTTCTCATTCCAAAGGTCCAACTTGATAAGGTCATTCATCAAATACTTATTGGCCAAAATAAACTCACCCGCCAGAGTACGACGGTTATAAATATTAGATGTTATAGGTTCAATGCATTCATTGTAACCAAGAATCTGGGAAGTAGATGCAGTGGGCATAGGAGCCAAAAGAAGAGAATTACGGAGACCGACTTGTTGTACCTTTTGCTTGAGTGTGTTCCAATCATAACGCTGTTCAGATGAGCTAGGGTCAATTGCCCATAGGTCAAATTGGAGTTGACCCTTTGATGCAGGAGAGCCAGCGAAGGTTTCATAGGGTCCTTCAATTCCAGCTAGTTCACAAGAACTCTCTACGGCAGCATGATAAATCGTCTCAAAGATACGCTTGTTAATAAGTTTTGCTTCGTCACTCGTGAAAGCAATATTCATAAGCATAAAGACATCCGCCAATCCCTGAACACCAACACCAATTGGTCTGTGACGCATATTACTACGTCTAGTCTTTTCAGTAGGATAATAATTCACATCAATCACCTTATTGAGATTATATGTTACAACCTTGGTAACTTGATGGAGTTTTTCATAATCAATAAAAGGTGAATCAGGATTTGTTGTGTTTACGAAAGCAGGAAGAGCTAAACTTGCCAAATTACACACTGCGCTCTCATCCTTGTCAGAATACTCAATGATTTCACTGCAAAGGTTGGATGATTTAATCGTGCCAACATTCTGTTGATTGGACTTCTTATTCGCAGCATCCTTGTAACACAAATAAGGTGTACCTGTCTCCATCTGTGCATCCATGACTTGGAACCATAGCTCACGTGCCTTTACTGACCGCCTACCTTTACCGCTGGTTTCGTACTTGATATAAAGCTCCTTAAAATCATCTCCGTAAACATCTGCTAAGCCAGGGCATTCGTCAGGACACATTAGAGTCCATTGTCCATCAGCCTTAACACGTTCCATAAACAAATCGGGAATCCAAAGAGCATAAAACAGGTCTCTAGCCTTGAGGTCCTCATCACCATGATTCTTACGCATCTGAAGGAAGTTCTCAATATCCGCATGCCAAGGCTCCAAATAAATAGCAAACGAGCCATTACGCTTTCCGCCTCCTTGGTCAACATATTTCGCAGTGTTATTGAAGACCTTTAGCATAGGTACAATACCATTAGACGAGCCATTTGTTCCACGAATATGACTACCCGATGCACGAATGTTATGAATATGCAGCCCAATTCCACCAGCCCACTTAGAAATAAGAGCGCAATCCTTCAATGTATTGTAAATACCCTCAATACTATCATTCTCCATAGCTAGCAAGAAGCAAGAGCTAAGCTGAGGGTGAGGAGTACCGGCATTGAACAATGTAGGAGTAGCATGAGTAAAGTACTTTTGAGACATTAAATCGTATGTTTCCTTAACACGGACCAAGTCTTGTCCATGAATACCAATAGACACACGAAGCCACATATGTTGAGGACGTTCTACAGATACCTTGTTTACCTTCATCAAATAAGCACGCTCCAATGTCTTTAGTCCGAAATAATCAATCAAATAATCACGCTCATAATCAATCATGGCTTCTAGTTCTAGAGGATATGCCAAAACTATATCATACAGTTCTTGAGAAACAAGAGGCGAATGCTTGTCGTGCTTATCTTGGTAAGAATAAAGTTGAGTCATAGCATTTACAAAGGAATCTGTTGTGTTTCGGTGATGGTTAGAAACAGTGATTCTACCAGCTAGGACATTGTAGTCTGGGTGAATAGATGCCATGGAAGCACACTGCTCAGCAGAAAGCTCATCAATCTTGGTGGTGGAAATTCCATCATAAAGTTGGTCAATAACCTTCATAACGAGGGTAGTGTAGTTTATTTTAATATCGGCCTCTTTTCCGAAGTGGGCTTCTTTTCCCAGTTTTTTAATACGATTTAGAATTTTATCAAAAGAAACGATTTCACGGTTGCCATTACGCTTGGTAACATACATTTCGTCGTCCATTTTTTGGGTCGGGGGGCTAGACATTGGTTATATATTGGTATATAGTTAATTCTATAAATCAATTTTTTAGATTAATAAAATATAAAAATATATTTTGTTATATTATAATGTCATCAGGAGCTAAAGACGATGGTATTATTGATCTTAAAAATTATCAGCCATACATAAATCAATACGCAATTCTTATTAATTTTTATAGAGAAGATAGGATACATTTAGTTGAAAACCATCACAAAATTATATTACCTTCAACAGATTTTAAAGAAAAAGAACGTGACATAAAAGCCAAAATTAATAGCATTATTGAATCAGGATTAAACATAGATTCAATAAAAAAAATAATAACAACAATAGAACCTGGTGTTAATCCTAATTTATCTAAATATATGGCAAAAACGTGTGGAGAGGGGGCTGCCCGTAAAATTGGTTCTGAAGATAACACGCCATATTTGGTATATTTTTTAAATATTAGATATGGACCAAGTAACGATAAATTAATAGTTAATGAAGTAATAAAATCTCTTTATGAAAAAAATGATATTAATGGATTAATTGACTGTTTAAAACTTTTAATAATGTATGGTGCTAACTTTAACGAATGTGACGGCCCAGAAATAAATTTTACTGAAGAGTATAATAAAACGTTACAAAATCAAAAACATGATGTTAGCAAATTGATAGTTAAGTATACAGGCACCTATTTAGAAAAAAATCCAGAAAATCATGGCGATAACGTTTTATTGTGTTTTTTAAGATTAGTTAATAAAAAACCCGGAAATGATGCTAAAATACTAGAAATTTATAAATTATTTTTAGATAATTGTGTTGATTGTAAGTTTGTAAATTGGATTTCTGGAGAATATCCACTTTCAATTGCGAAAGGAGTTATTTTTAAAGAGTTAATAGAAAAACTACAGGATGGTCTGAATGTATATAATACACGATTAGGTAATAAACAAACAAGTGACATTATTGTTGATAATAAACCTTACATAGATATGATTCTAAAACGGTTTGAAGATAATGATAATAAAGCCAATGATAAAAAAATAAATGACAACTCTTTCCATTTATGGTGCTCTAATTTTATGAATCAAATATCTTTATCGTTACGTAGAAAATATATACAGCCGTTTTTAGAAGCACAATCCGAAACAAGCGCTAGTGGAATATTAAAAAGCGATTTAAGAAAACAAGAAATTGATGACAATACAGGTGACTTTATGAATGCATCTACCAAATATAATGTTATGGATGGGTTTCTTGATGTAGACGTTAGACCAATAATAGATAAATATGGTGATATTTTAGAACATATTAATGAAGCTGCTGTAAAAGGAGAACGTCTTAAATTTGTTCAAGCATTTAATAATGCAAACGAATTAGGAATGTCCGAATATTTTGATAATGAAATAACTAAACATGCGCCTACAAAACCGACAGGCGATTGGAGAGAAATTTTTGAATTGGTGAACATTAAACTAAACCTTTCTAAAGGTAATTTTTTTGGAACAAAAGATAACCCTAATGTGGTAGAAACTCAAGTACTAACACCTCCCCCGACTAAAGAAACTCTTGAACAAGATATGCGAGACGGTTTTGTTATATTTAATGAAGAACGTAAGGCAAGACTTAAAGATACATATGGTGAAATTTCTACATTAAATGAATGGGCTAAAATGGGTGACAGACGAAAGCCGTATATTGAAAAAGCAAAGGCAAAAAAAACGCCCACTGGGTTATTTGCAAATATTAAAAAAACTTTTCAAGGCGCAAAAACAAAATTTGTAGATTTGGCATCGTTTTTGGATATAGCACTTAATAGTGATACTTATTCAAAAGACTATGAAAAATCAATCTTTGGTGGTTCAGCTAAGATTAAAAAGAATAATCATAAAAAAACAAAGAAAATGTCTGGTGGTCTCCCACAAAAGCAAAGACAAGGATTCTTTTCTTCAACACAGGTTGAAGTTGACCCTTTATATGAAATTAAAGGACATTGGAAAACAGTTGGTCAACCAGAAATTATCGCACACATTATAAATGCATTTAATTTGAGTGCACGAGGAGAATATGTCGCATCAATAGCATATGCTTTGAGTTACATAGAACTTCTTAGACTTATTGATACTATTGTAAAAGAAAAAGGCCTTGTTAATGATGTTTTAAGTAAAGAAACATTTAATAAAGTAACTATTATAACAGCAACTATTCTAACTGCTTCAAGAAATGTAATTGATGGTTTGACTATTGGTTTTGACGCAGGTATACCAACAGAACGAGAAAATACAGGAGAACAATTAGGAAAAGGAGGTGGACAATATGGTGGTCAAGTGACACCCGACGACATAAAAAAGATTCTAAACGACACGTTTAATAGTCAATTATCTGATAATGACCGTAAAAATGCGGAAAAATCAAAAGAACTTTTTAGTAAGTATTTTGAAGAGTTAATTAAAGGAGATAAGATTAAAAAGGCTTTTGAAGCTGCAACAAAGAAGCCTGCCACTAAAGAAGAAAATGATGCAATAATATTAACTAAGGCCGAGAGTTTATTTAAAACTGAAAAAAAAGCATTGTTAAATAAAGATAAAAAAAAATATACAGAAGAACAAATCGTATCGGCTGTCAACAGCCTATGGGAAAAAGCAGTTGGTAATACTAAGAAAAAATACATTGATATGGCATTAGGTATTGAGTCCGAGGAACAAAAAAAGAATGCAAAAGAATCAGAGGAAAAGAATAAAAAAGAATGGGATGAAGCAATCGGGGCACTCTTAGTTGATACAAGCGCTGGAACTGCTACTGCTTTAGACAACGCATTTCGTAGTATGTTAACTAACACTCAAATTGCAATTGAAATTGCAGACGATATGGAAGAAATATTTAGTCAAGAAACAATATTAGATTTTGTAGATTTGCAAGGTAAGTCGGGGATGGTTAAATTTTTGTCAATTATTGGAGATTGTGTAAATGATAAAGATCATCAAAAAGCATATAATAATTTAAGTGATGCAGTTTTCCCTACGTATGTCATGGATTGGCAAAGTGGACAACATAATACAAAAGTTATAGATGCCTACGATAATACAACAATATATAGTTATATATATGTTAAAGTAAGTGATGAAAATACTAAACTGTCATTGCTTCTACCTTGTCCATACAGACCAATAGATTTTATTTATAAAATTAGAACAAAAATGTTGACATTTAATTGGGGTGGTGATAAATATTTTGAAGATTTTGAATTTATGTTTGGATATATTGATGCCGATGTATTGTTTGATAAATTATGGGAGCTTAAAGTGATTAACAGTGAACTATTGGAAATTTCAAATAGTGATCTTAGTGACGAATTAAAAAATACTGAAGATAGTAAATATAAAACATTTAATACACGCCCCATTTTAAGCAAAATTTTTGGAACCAAACCATACTATACAAATGTTTTTATTGATGAAATATTTGCAAAGGATAAAGAGAACGAATACAAAATAGCATGTAAAGAAAAATTAAGAACATTATTTTTAAAGGCCGTTAAAACCAGTTATACACTAACTCAATTGTACACAATACCAGAAAATCGCAAATTTGTACAGGCAAAATTTGATGAATTACTGCAAAATAAAGATTCAGAAACCGCAAAACCTTTTTTTAGTTCACCTAAATTTTCACCTTTAGCAGATAGAGATTACAATACAGATAGTATTGCTTACGAAAATGATTTAAGAGATTTGTCAATTCAAAATACATATTGGATAACTTATAAAGCCTTCTCTGAAATTGGATATTATAGAAATGGGACGACTATTGCAGCATCAGGTATTGTAACTGCTATAATCTTTTATATCTTATATAGTTTTAATATTATCTCAACAATTTTTCGGTGGATCGCAATGCCCTTTATTGCTATAGGAAAATGGGCAGATAGCATCATCCCTTTTAGTACATGGATTTCCAAATTCTTTTTTGGTAAATCCGCAGAAGGATTGGTCAGAGATACTATTTCTGTTGAAAAAGAATTAGCCATTTTTGAAGCAATAGGTTTTGGAACCAGTGCTGCGTCTCAACAGGTCTTTTTAGAAGGGTTTAAAATAACACCAGAGGAAAATAACGTGTTTGACCATAGAAAGGACGAGTTCGAATTGTACGGTTATTATGATCGTGCGCTGAACAGACGGTGGGATGTCGGCTACAGCAATGATAACATCAACTTGGATAATCTGAAAAAAATGATAAAAGAAATTCCAACTAATAAGGTTGAAGATGTATTCAATAAACTGATTGAGAAAGCCGAAAATGCATTAAAAATTCCGATGGTTGTAAAAGGGTCCATTATTTTAGATGACCCGAGTATCCCAATTAGAAAGGATGCGATAGAGAAAATTATTAAATTTTATAAGGATGGAAAAGGATATGCTCTTGCACAAAGTAAAGCAGTCAAAGCTTTTGGGGTAGCATTTTCCGATGCTAAAGCTGCACAAGATTATGCTGAAAGAGTGCGTAATTACCTGAAATGGGGATCGGCTATACTTGTGGTTGGCGCTGTTGTTACCGTATCATTAACTGGTGTTGGTGCGATAGGGGTTATCATGGCTACTGCTGCCTCCGCAACACCTGTTGCTGTAACAGGTGGAGCTGCTTTAGCGGCTTCTGTAGCAACAACATGTTATTCCGCATTATTGAGTACAATACTTACTTTATCAGCATCGTGGATGATGATTATCGGTGTTATTATTATCTGGTTAAATACATACATTTATGGTATTATGAAAATACAATCTAAGTATTGTTCAAGAATAGACCGAAAGTATAGTAGTGTTTATTTAAAAAAAAAATATACACCATGGTCAGCTTTTACTGGGTTTTTGAAATTTATTGGAAGATTTATCATACAAAAAGGAATTGGGCAATTGAGAATGTGCTGGAGCGTCGGTCTAGCAACAGTTCAGGCTAGCACATGCGTTTGGGCAACGAGACATCAATTATTTGCCGGTTTAAAAAGTGATACCGAAACAAATACAGACGATGTTAAACTAGTAAAAAATAAACGCCGTGGTAGAAAACCAGCCGCCAATGTAGCGAGACAAAAAGAGTCTATAGCTATGTTGGGCGATGCGTTGACGTTTATAACATCAGCGGTAAAACCAAAGTCGGTGGAGAAAAAAGGTGGGAAAAAAGGTGGGAAAAAAATATCAAAGAGACGCCGGCTATTAAAAAGAAATAAGTTAACAAAACGTTTGAAGAAACATTAAAAATCTGATAACAAACAATAGTTTATTATCAAACAATTACTCCAACTTCACCAAACAAATAGAGTTTTGTAAAGGCATATTATTAATAACATAAGAGTTAGAGAGATCAGTGTTCATAGACACAGATACCTTCTTTTTTACCATACGATGTTCATAGCCTTCAATACGCTCCCGTTCAATAATTCTCCAAAGCTCTTCTATTTTCGGCACCGCACTTTGAAACCAAAACCGATTACGCTGTATTAATACGCAAGAATATTCCGCTAAATACCAATAAAGTGTATTGAATAAAACTAGGTTTTGGGAACGGCACTCGTCACGAACACTCTTTATCCATTCATCAATTGTCTCCTTATCCAATGAAACATCAACAGGCATATATTTATAAATCGGCATAGAATTTACTTTCAAATCTCGCTCAATAAAATGTAAAATTACCCCACGATAATCTCTCTCTACGTCTTGGTAAAACGCATCCACAGTAGAATACTCTAAAAATCGGGTCTCCATAAAATCGCATTCATCTAAATCACACACCTCCATTTGTATTTGTGTTTGAACCCAATATTCCTCCTTTGGAATACCAGTAATATCACGATTTACAATGTTTTTGATTTCCAACATACGACCATATAGTTGATTTGTAGAGTCAACATTTATACCGTCTGGCGAAGCACCAATAAAAGGGTATTTCGGATGCTGAATACAACCAAATTCACCAACCCGACTATTAAACATATGCTCATAAATCATTACAGTAACAGGCTCATATTTATTACCCCAATGCATAGGAGTATCAACACTAAATCTAGTAAAATCATTCGTATTCACTGGTTGACATTTCTCAACAATAAGACTATTTCGTTGGGCTTCTGAACCGAATACTTTCCACAGATTACTAGCACTAATAAGTCCATAACGGAAATCATACCATTCTTTGGTCTTTTGGACAGGTTGTGGAATGCTTTGTAAATGTATAATTTTCTGATTGATAATTTGAAAATTGCTAAAAGTTTCTAGGTCATTAGAATATCCTCTTGCTCGTTTGGGAATCTTGGAAAAGTCTAAATAATAATCTACTTGTTGCTCGACAAACTCAACTATTTCATGATAATCATCATCTGTCTCTTCACATAATTCTAATGCTAACCAATTCTCAAAAACAGAACCAGATACGTAGTCTATCATATTTTTATAAAAATTAGGAGATGATATAGAAATGATTTCATTTGTCATATACATCTCTATTTGCTCCAAAACATCGGTAGTTATATCGCAGATTTCATCTTCGGATAAATTCTCTATTAAACCTTGGTGGATTGATTCAATAGATTCTGTATCACATTCGCTAGACGGCAAATAATCTGATTCCATTGATTTATATATATTACTACTTTGTATCTATGCTTTTTATTTATAACAATAAATAAAAATCAGTTTTTTATAAATTTTCAATATCTTGCGTATTCTTTTCGGTTATGCGTTTAGGTGTTAATGATTTTAGTGTAGAAACACGTTTGGAATCGGTTATTCTAAGAGTATAACTGCGAGATACCTGATTAAAATGCAGTGCTGGTATGGCATTAATTTCTTTAGAAGCCTTATCATAAACAACGTCCTTGGTTTTTTGCAGTTTATTACCATCTAAACAGCTAACAAAAAAAACCTTTAATGATTTTATGTCCTTTATGGGAAGACTATTATCTTTACCATATTTTTCTGCATACTGATGTAACTTTTGTATTTTAACAGTTTTATCTAGTTTATTCCATTGTTCATTCTTGTTGTGTTGTTTTTCCATTTCTAACATTTGGTCTATTGCATTTGAATCATCTTCGGAAGTAGACACAGCAATAGAGTTAATAATATTTTTATACTTGTTATTATTATCGTTTAAAACAGGCTTTAGGACTTCATCGTTAACAATCTTTTGCTCAAACATATATTGTTATGTCTTTAATTAAATATAGAGTTTTATATTTATCTACTTTTTTAAAATAATAAAATTTGCGTATTAATTAGATAATAAATTAAAATGTCATATTATTTTATAACGGTGCATGTCAACATTTAATAATGTATTTCCAGTTTGTGTACAATTATCATTAGATGCTGGTTTAGCAAGCATTAGTACACCTATTAATGGAAATTTTACATGGAATGCGCCTTTTACATATTCATCATCACCCACATATATTCAAAATGATCTTACAACTACATATCAGTATACAATTAATGATATAAAAGTTGGAAGTTGGATATCAACAACTGGTGGTATTGCATGGAGGATTTATAATAAGAGGTTAAATCAAGACGGTACCTGTACTTTTTATTTGGAAGATGTAGATAATTATTGTTTAAATGTAGATAATACGGGTAATTATGGCGTACCGGCTAGTTTTGCACTTTTCATTGCATTTGAGGTAAATGAAGAAGGTCAACCAATGATATTTCCAATAGATGGGTTTGATGGGTCTCTAGCAAAATTACCAGTAGACATGATTACTAGATTTTCATTTTTTAATGTCTTTAAACAAGATTTGCCTATTTTCCAAGTAAATCATGGTTTGAAAGTTGGTGATCCAATTTGGTTAGATCCAACTGATGGTAAATACAAAAAAGTTAACAATACCAATGCTAAATATATTATAGGTATAGTTAGTTGCGTTTCATTAGATACAGATGTAAACGGTAACACCATTACAATAAACAATTTTAATTTTAAAGTTTATGGTACTTATTATTATGACGTTCAAAAAAATTTTCCTGGATTAGATTTTTCAAGTTATACAAAGGGACAATTAATATATTTATCAACAGACGGAACAAATAATTATACAATAATTGTACCTAGCGGGGTAGCGGTACCTACATGGGTTTATTTGGGATTAGAACAAACATCGGGAACCCAAAGCGCAATATTATTTACTGGGAGTGGCGCATCAGTTGGTGGGGGTAATAGTCAAAGTGGCCCTCAAGGTCCAATTGGTATTCAGGGTATTCAGGGTATTCAGGGTATTCAAGGTGTTCAAGGTGTTCAAGGTATTCAAGGTATTGATGGATTAAAAGGAACGACAGGTTACACAGGTCCAACTGGTCCGGGAGCAAATCAAGAGTTAAATACATTCAGTGATGTTTCATTCAATAGTATAACCGTTACTGATGCAGTAAATATTGGAGGAACCGTTACTATTTCAAAAGACCTAACAATAACAGGTCGTTTAAATGTAGCCCAATATACACAATCAAATATTATTTACACAAACGTTACAAATTATTCACTTATAGTAAGTGAAGACTTATCATTGAATGGTAGATTAAATGTAATGTTTGATACTAATCTTGGCTCGCGTTTATTTACAAACGAGGACGCATCATTTAATGGAAATATGTTTATTCTAGGGAAAGCAATTTATCAAGGTGACGTTTCTATGAATTCACGTGTTTTCGTAAACGGTGATGTTTCTATGAATAGTCGTTTGTTTGTTGGAAGCGATGTGTCTATGGGCAATAACTTAAATGTTACAAATAATCTCATAGTCGGTGGAAAATTATCAATGAATTCTCGTTTGTTTGTAAGTAGTGATGTATCTTTGAATGCTCGTTTATTCGTTTCTAATGATGTATCATTGAATGCTAATTTGTACGCACTTGGTAAAACAATCCAACAAGGTGATGTTTCTATGAACAGTCGGTTGTTTATTAATGGTGATGTTTCAATGAATTCTCGTTTGTTTGTAAGTAGTGATGTTTCTATGAATGCTCGTTTATTCGTTTCTAATGATGTTTCACTGAATGCAAATGTGTATACGCTTGGTAAAACAATCCAACAGGGTGATGTCTCTATGAATTCTCGTTTGTTTATTAATGGTGATGTATCAATGAATTCTCGTTTGTTTGTAAGTAGTGATGTATCTTTGAATGCTCGTTTATTCGTTTCTAATGATGTATCATTGAATGCTAATTTGTACGCACTTGGTAAAACAATCCAACAGGGTGATGTCTCTATGAATTCTCGTTTGTTTATTAATGGTGATGTATCAATGAATTCTCGTTTGTTTGTAAGTAATGATGTATCTTTGAATGCTCGTTTATTCGTTTCTAATGATGTTTCACTGAATGCAAATGTGTATACGCTTGGTAAAACAATCCAACAAGGTGATGTTTCTATGAACAGTCGGTTGTTTATTAATGGTGATGTTTCAATGAATTCTCGTTTGTTTGTAAGTAGTGATGTCTCTTTGAATGCTCGGTTGTTTGTTTCTCAGGATGTTTCGCTGAATGCAAATGTGTATACGCTTGGACGCACGATTTTACAAGGTGATGTTTCTATGAACAGTCGTTTATTTATTAATGGTGATGTTTCCATGAACAGTCGGTTGTTCGTAAGTAGTGATGTCTCCATGAATGCTCGTTTGTTTGTTTCTGAGGATGTTTCATTGAATGCTAATTTATATGCTCTTGGACGCACGATTTTACAAGGTGATGTTTCTATGAACAGTCGTTTGTTCATTAATGGCGATGTTTCCATGAACAGTCGGTTGTTCGTAAGTAGTGATGTCTCCATGAATGCTCGTTTGTTTGTTTCTGAGGATGTTTCACTGAATGCAAATGTGTATACGCTTGGACGCACGATTTTACAAGGTGATGTTTCTATGAACAGTCGTTTGTTTATCAACGGTGATGTATCTATGAATTCTCGTTTATTTGTTACCAGCGATGTTTCTATGAATGCTCGTTTGTTTGTTTCTGAGGATGTTTCATTAAATGCTAATTTGTACGCACTTGGACGCACGATTTTACAAGGTGATGTTTCTATGAACAGTCGTTTGTTTATCAACGGTGATGTATCTATGAATTCTCGTTTATTTGTTACCAGCGATGTTTCTATGAATGCTCGTTTGTTTGTTT